>Ga0078894_10000478_pt1 | contig 27839 bp, 26 predicted proteins | sample LauGreSu1BDMLBSD_2_FD_67506 | JGI IMG/M metagenome (GOLD analysis project Ga0078894, IMG submission 67506) | Freshwater lake microbial communities from Lake Michigan, USA - Su13.BD.MLB.SD (version 4) (version 4) | ecosystem: Environmental > Aquatic > Freshwater > Lake | place: Lake Michigan... | reverse complement strand
AATGATTATATATATTTTATGTTTACAATATATATAATATAATAATATATGTCAAAACGTAGTAGTGATTATTATGAAGAAATGAAAAATGACATGAAAAAGAGATTATTATACGATGAAGAAAAACGATTATCATCAATGAATAAATATTACATAAAAACGGATGAAAACATTTATGATGATGATAATATTGTTGGAAAAGTTAATACGATGAATAAGAGTGAAATGGAAGAATTGGAAAAAATACCAGATATTTCAATTGAAGGATTAACACATACAAAAGAAGGAAAATATTTAGGAACCCCAAGAATAAGTTATCCTATGAAAAAGAAGATAAGTAAAGAATTTATATTAAGAAACCGTGATGTTGATGATGATATTGAAGGTAATGATTTCTTACAAATAGATGGTGGTAGAATAAAGAGAAAATCAAAAAGAAAAACAAAAAAGCAAAAAAAACACCAGTACAAAAAAAAGAGTAAAAAAACACATGCTAAAAGAAGACGACATACAATGAAAAAAAAACATACACGTACAAAATATTCTTCTCCAAGTGACTGGTTAAATAGTGCGCTAGAAGAAATGCCAAGTGATTATGATGTTACAAAAAAAGGACCAAAAGCAGTGATGGTAGAAGAAGAAGTGACAAGAATGATGGGTAAAAATAATAGAATGTAATATATTATAATATCGTAAAATAGTATATGGGAAACTTTATAGGATTTTTTATTAAGGCTTTTAGAAGAGGAGGTAGACAGCATAATCATCATCAACACAACGTCCAAGAAAACGAATATGATAATCTTCTTAGAAAAAATAATGATGAACCATATTATTCATGGGGTGGAAAAGGTTCATGGGGCGGAAAAAATTCATGGGGCGGAAAAAGAACAAGAACCTATCGTAAAACGAATAAATCAGTAACAAAGTCAAATCGTAAATAAATACCATATTAATAATATATATGATACACAATATCGTATTTAGATTTGTCATATTTGATATCAGAAGTATATATAATTTCGTGTAATTTACAAATTTGTCGAATAATTGTCATAAAACTCTTGTATGTATGTTTTCTATCTACATATTTCTGTTTTGACACATGATAATATTGACGACAACCATTAATAAACGGAGGTATAGAATTCGTATAGTTACCCTTTTTGTAAGAATCGTTGTTCAATATATAATATTTTTCAGTTTTTATACAAATATCATCTAATAACGCAATTAAATCCTCTTTTGGAAATGTTTTTCGGAAGATTTGGTTTAAACTCATTAATTAAAATATAATATATATAGATATTTTAATTATTTTTAATACAATCCTAAATATTTAGAATTAAATTTTTTGTTTCAATATTGTTTAACATTTCAAACATTCAATTAAATTATTTGTGAACAAAGATAATTCTATTTCATCTTCATGAATATTATGGAATATAGTTATGTATTTACAAATAAGAGGTATCATTACATATTTTTGGTCCTCATTTAACACACTAGTAGTTTTTATAAATAAAAAATAATTGTCCAAAATATCCATAACAGAATAACCTTTATCATAAATCGAATATATTAAATTAATTGCGTCGATAAGATTGTCTTCTAATATGTGTTGTGTATATTTTTCAAATGTTAGAAAACTAATATTAGTGCATACTAATTGTGCCATATCGACATTTATTGGCATGTTCATTAATTTGAATTTTTCCATGTAATTAATTAATATTTTTGCGTTATTGTTACACAGATCTAGTATGAATTCTTCTGCATCTTTATCAATGTCAATATTTTCAGAATTCTTTATTTTGTGCATTATATTTTTCAGATTATTGCGTTCTAATGGTTTTACTTTTATAATAAAAAACCTGGATTGTAAACTCTCAATGACTTTCTGAATACTTGTACATGAAGATACAAAATTAACATTATGACTGTATTTATCAATACAATTTCGAAACACTTGTTGACTTTGTTCATTAATAAAATCAATGTCATCAAGTACAATTATTTTTTTCTTGCCCTTAATAGAAGAGCATGTTTGACAAAAGGTTTTTAAATCATTACGATAATAATTAATACCCTGTTCTTTTAGACTGTTTATACATAAAATATTATCATGAATTAGATGTTTAGAATGTCCTCTGTAATATTCATTAATAAGAGCATTTAGGAAAGATGTTTTACCAGAACCAATATCACCGATAAAAAGAACATTTAGATTGTTGATACTAATTAAATTATTTAGAACATCAATGGTTTCATTATTAATTTCGAATTTATCAAAATATATAGGTTGAAATTTATTTGTATATAGAGTATTTTCTTGTTCTTGAATTGACATAATAAATTATATATAAATATATTCGTAAATATATATTTAAGTTTATCTAATTAATAATATTATAAATAAAATGAACGTTGGCCAAGAAAGTTATTATAAAATTTTAGGAGTGGAAGAAAACGCATCAAAAGATGAAATTAAAAAGGCGTATAGGGCATTGTCATTGAAATTTCATCCAGACCGTCCAGATGGAAAAAGTCTAGAAAACATGGCAAAATATCAGAAAATAAATGAGGCGTATGAAGTTTTAGGAGACGATGAGAAAAAGTCGGAGTACGATTTTATGAAGTCTATGAATGGTCAAGGTCAAATGCCAGCACCAAATTTTAATGAGATGAATGATATATTTGGCGCTCTTTTTGGGAATGGTTTTAATCCTTTTGTTCATGTGGCGTCGATGAATGGTGGTGGTCCAGGTCTTGGTCCAGGAATAAGAGTGAAGATGTTCAATATGGGAGGTCAGCAACCTCATTTTATGGAAAAACCTACTCCAATTATAAAAAACGTAACAATAAACATGGAACAGGTATTGAATGGGGTAAACATGCCAATAGACATAGAAAGATGGATGATAGAAAATGGTAATAAAATTTTTGAGAATGAGACAATATATGTGAATATTCCTAAAGGTATAGATTGTGGTGAAATAATTATATTAGGCGAGAAAGGAAATGTTGCAAATAATGGAATAAAGGGAGATGTAAAGATTTTTATTAATGTTGACAATAATACATTGTTTAAGAGACAGGGATTAGATTTGATATATGAAAAAAAGATTTCTCTCAATGAAGCGTTATGTGGATTTAGTTTTAAGTTGGAATATATAAATGGAAAGGTATTTACAATAAATAATCAACCAGGGAATATAATTAATCCAGGACATAGAAGAACGATACCACAGTTAGGATTGAAGAGAGAAGAATATACAGGAAATTTGATAATATTGTTTGATGTTATTTTTCCAACACATTTAGATATGGATAAAATACAAAAACTGAGTGAAATATTGTAAAAACAATATAATATAAAAAACAATATAAAATTAAATCTATTATCAAAGTAATAATGGATAAAACGAGATTTATTGAAACTGATGATCATCGATATGTAAATTTAGAACATATTGTTTGGATGAAAAAAATTATGAATTGTTATTATATTTGTAGTAAATCTAATGGATGTGTAACGAATTTAGCAATTATTGATAAAAATACTGGTGTAGTTTGTGAAAATAATAATAGAAAAGGATATGATTTTTTAGAAAATTATATTAATAAAAAAAGTATTTAAAAATAAAATATTTAGATATATTGGATCAAGAAGTTTTCATGGTCCTGAGGTGGGTTTACTTGGCGGTGCTTAACCGATAGCAGTCATCTATTTATTACTATAAATAGTAAGGTGATTTCCTGACTGGTTCATTTATCAGAATGAAAAAAATTAACTCGTAAAATAAGACCACACCAATCACGTGGCACGTAGGTTGAGTTAATAATGTTCCTACACTGCGCAGACCAATAAGTGTTGGTGTTACCTTAAGGTAAGTAAAAATTTATAATATAAATTTTATTTTTATTTTTGAATTAAATATAAACTAATTAACCTCGAGTATTTATTTATATATTTTAGGGTGGGTGGGAAGGCAATTAAGTTGATATATGGGTAAGAAGAAAAACAATAAAACGGTTTGAATAGCAGCATTTGTGGTTTAGTGGTAAAATCTTCGGTCGCCATCCGGAGGCCCCGGGTTCGATTCCCGGCAAATGCATACAAAATTATAAAATATTAGACAATTTGCGGTTTAATATTTTACATATAAATACATATAAAACAATTATATTACGTGTTCTTCGACATAATTGAAATATTTATCATGATTTTTAGATTTTTTACTAACGACTTTAATTTTAAACCCATTTCCAAGAGCATCTTTTAAAGACAGAATATTTTTTATGCTTGGTTTAAATGTTCCAGAATTGTTGTCAAACACAAATGTATCATTATTATGAATAACCATTTCACCACTGGCACAAGCATCAGTCTCACAATATATAACATGTTTGCTCATCAGGTCTTTCATAATAGAATATTCGTCTTTAGTAAATGTTTCAATAATAACGAGTGTGTCTTTATTGAGGCAATAAGTATATTTCTCTCGTGGGTTCATTATTTTGACTAGATTTTTCATTAGATTTTCATTTTTGTATATTCTTTTGCTGTATAATTTATTTTTTTTAAATTGGTCCAATACGTGAAAAGAATCTACTAAATATTTTTTTAAATAATCAATACGTCTTGTGAGAGATATACTTTTTTTACAAGTATATTGTTTATTAAAATGAATTACATACATATATGTTTTAACGCCAAAATTTTCGAGTTTATATTTGTCGACCACAATATAATTTTTGTAATGTCCTTTTCTCTCATTTTTTCTGGTTTTATTATTATTTTTTTTATGTATTTTTTTTGTTGACATATATATATTCAGTAAATAAAATAACTTAAAGATAATAAATATATATATATAATGGTTAATATAGTTGTTGCTAAATATAAGGAAAACGTAGAATGGGTTAAGAAAATTAAAAATCATAAAGTTACAATTTATGATAAATCTGACCAACCTATTGAAGGTAGTATTAAACTTAAAAATAAAGGCAGAGAAGGTGAAACTTTTTTATATCACATTGTTAATAATTATAACAATTTAGATGATGTAACTGTATTTTTACAAGGTAATCCTTTTGATCATGTATCACTTTTAGTTGGATGGAGAGCACTAACAACCGATGAAATAAATACATTAACAGAAAAAATGGATAATGAAATAAATGATAATTCAGAATTTACATCATTTTATCAAGTAATTTATAATGATCCTAATTTTACTAATGGTGCTAATACTAAAATGTATTGTCAAAAATATTATGGTGAAACATATAATTCTTTTACTGTTTCTCCGGGTGCTCAATACATAGTTCCAAAAAGATTTATACTTTCAAGACCATTAGAATTTTGGCAAAATTTACAAAAAGCGATGTTCACAGAGGAATTAGATGGATATGCTCAAGAACAATTATGGTTTCTAGCATATACACATCGCATGAATTATAATTTTGGTAATCACAATATGGAAAAGGCCAAATGTTTAAGTAAATTTTCCATGAGTCATACTCCATACAGTTATTTTCAAGAAAATAAAATAATTTAGAATTTTATTAACAATAAAATTAAAAATATATTATTTGACAAAAACAACTTAAAGAAAAGACAACTAATAATATTGTAGGAAAAAGAAATCCTATATGCGCCTTTGTAGCTTAGTGGTAGAGCACCAGTCTTGTATATTTCGGGTTTGTATAAATATTGAAACTATTTTTTGTATTAAAAGTTGACGAACTTTCTTACATAATTCAAGTGGACGCATTTGGATGTAAGTATCGAATGTATAGAATTGATGATTACAAATAATATTAATATTGTAAAAGATATTGATAAAGAAGCGCGAAAACTGGAGGTCCTGGGTTCAATTCCCAGTAAAGGCTATTTAAAATTATTATTAATTTTTTATTAGTAATAATTTTTATTTGAAATACTTTTATACAACTTTGTTGAATGTCAAAAGACCATAAATCGGATCTTTTGTTTTAATTAAATATGGTGCAAACCCAACATCAGTTAAGTTCAAATATTTAACAGAACTATATAAAAGATCTTTATTTGAGTCAAACCACATCAATAAATTGTAAGAATATATTAAATTTAAATTAGTACTTGTTGAAAGAGATGTTGACAAATACAAAAAATTTAAAGAAGATGCTACATAACGGTCTTGTAAATATAATGATCCTTCATTTAATAAAGAACTTTCCGTAATATTTTCACTAACGATTGCTTTACATTTATCTATTAATGATGTGTTGTTTAAATCTATGTATGGTTTACCTGTTCCGATAACAAGTTGATATTGATCTACAGGTATTGAATAATTTGTGTCAAAATAACTTAGATATTCTTCTCTTTTTGGTTTTGAAAACACATATACTACACAAACATCTTTGTCCGTAACATTGTTTGATGAATAAAACTCTTGTATAAGTTCTTTTGATAAGTTGCTATATGAAGTGTCGAACGGATATGTAACTAAATTTTCTGCCCCATATAATGTTTTCATGTAATCCAAAATGCCTACACTAGATAAATTACCATCACTATATAAATAGAATATACGACCACCATTAGAAATAGTGTCTGTTAAAACATTATTCAACGAATCTATAATAAAGTTATCAAGAGGTGCTATACGATACACATTTTTTGGAACTGACAATGTTGGGGTGTTTGCTGTTGATGTTGAAATACCTAAAACATCTGGATGTTGTAAAAACCATGGTAAAACGTATTCTAAAGTATTAGAACGATTAAATCCAATAAATATTCTATAACCTTCGTTATAATATTTATTTAAAAGTTCTAATGTCTTTTCATTGTTATCTTCAGTATTGTATATAGGAAATCTTGAAAATTTATTTGTAACTGAAAAATAATATTCGAAACAATCTCTTAAATTCACATCTATACCTCCAGGAGATAGAACTAACAAAGCAACAATTTTTTTGTTCTGAGACATTTATAATATAATATTATAAAAAATATTGTAAAATATTATATAGCATTACTTTTATACAATAAAGTTTATGAACAAATAATTTATTCTGATTGATCATTGTAATAAAGTCTAGTAATGAAAAATTTTCCAGTTGTACTGGTTGTTTTATAAAATGTAGCAATGTAAATAGAAAATGAAGATACCTTTTTCTTAACTCTATCAAAAATTAAACTATCAGTATATGATCCTAATTCATCTATACCGGTAACACCATCAGTTTCTAATGTTTGTAACATTGTTAAAGCATCTAAAGCACAAGGCGAAAAATCTACCAAACCCAATGTATTAAATCCAGCAATCCATAATGGAGAACTAGTTAATTGACCTTGAGCCATAGACATAGTAAATAAATTTGCGTTAAAATAGTTCATACTATTAACATTTGTGAATATAGGTGCGTCTAATATATTATAGATTTTTAATCCGGTAACTGGGGTGTTTGTATCAAAACAGTTATAAAAAGTATTTGAATAAGGACCAACAGAAACTACAATGTTTGCTGTCTTATCTGAAGGGACACTATTTATAATTTGGGTCATCAATTCATTAACATATTCATTTGTTATTATTGATGGATCAGAGATTTCGAAAGTGACTAGTTGTTTTCCAGATATGATACATAAATCTTGTATTGTTCTATATACTGATTGACATGAATCCAACGCAGGAGGATATATTAAAAATATAATTTCATAATCTTTTATACCAGCAAAATAAAATATTCTTAATTTTTCGTTAAGTAATGGAGAAAGAGTATATATTCTTTTTGGAACATCCAACCCATCTGCTTGCGAATTTGGTGCTATACCAACTGCGTCAGGATGATCATTAAACCAATCGATTAGAGGAATAACAATATTCGAACTTGTTGGTGGTATAAAATTTCTATAACCTTTTGAATAATACAAATTTAATAGTTGTGTTGTTTTTTCTAGAGATGATCCAGTGTCAACAAATTCAATTTTAGGAAATAATGATGGAAAGTATTGTAAATATAATTCAATTGTTTTTTTTAGACGTTGATCAGCAAGAAAAGAGAAATCAATTAAGGCAATTGATTTTTTACTGTAATTCGGTGTAGGTGTAGGTCCAGGTATGTTTCTAAAAGAACTAAAATAATTGTTCCAAAAATATGCAGGACCTAAACCACCATCTTCTCTATTACAAAAATTATAGACAGAACCTATTGAACGAGGGTTACCTAAAGCATAACTGTAAATAGTTTGACTTGGCATTATAATATAATATAATAATAAAATATTATATAGAAATACTTTTACGATATTACATCATAATCATTTTCTGATTGATCATCGTAATAAAGTCTAGTAATGAAAAATTTTCCAGTTGTACTGCTTGTTTTATAAAATGTTGCAATATAAAGGGAGAAAGAAGATACTTTTCTCTTAACTTTGTCAAAAATCAAACTATCAGAATATGATCCTAAATCATCGATACCAATAACACCAACAGTTTCGATTGTTTGTAACATTGTTAAAGCATTTAAAGCACAAGGAGAATATTCTACTACACCTAATGTGTTAAAACCAGCAATCCATAATGGAGAACTAGTTAATTGAGCTTGAGCATTAGATTGTTGATATAAAATACCATTAAAATAATTTATACTATCTATATTTGTAAAAAGAGGACTACTAAGAAAATTATAAAATTTTAATCCTGTTACAGGTGTTGTAGTGTTAAAAACATTATAAAACATATCTGTCAGAGTAATCATAGACACTAGTATGTTTGCTGTCTTACCAGAAGGGATGCTATTTATAATTTGTGTCATTAAATTATTTACATAATCAGTTGTTATAGTTTCTGCGTTTGAAATATCGTATGTAATTAATTGTTTTCCAGTTAAGTCACAAATTGTTTGAAGTTCTTGTCCAGTTGATGTACTAACTAAATATGTTGGATTATTAATATAAAATATTATATCATAATCTCTTATACCAGCAAAATAAAATATTCTTAGTTTCTCATTTATAAAAGGAGATAATGTATATATTCTTTTTGGAACATCTAGTGCGGAATCTTGAGCATTAGGTGATATACCAACAGCGTCTATATATTCATTAAACCAATCGATTAAAGAAACTGCTATGTTTGAATTTGATGTTAAAATAAAATTTCTATAACCTTTTGAATAATATAAATTTAATAGTTGTGTGGTTTTTTCTAAAGTAGGTCCAGTATTGACAATTTCAATATTTGGAAACAATGATGGAAAATATTGTAAATATAAATCTATTGTTTTCTTCATATATAGATCTGCAGGAAAGGAGTAATCGATTAAAGCAATAGATTTTTTACTGTAATTTGGTGTAGGTCCAGGTATGTTTCTAAAAGAACTAAAATAATTGTTCCAAAAATATGCAGGACCCAAACCACCATCTTCCCTATTACAAAAATTATAAACAGAACCTATTGAACGAGGGTTACCTAAAGCATAACTATAAACAGTTTGACTTGGCATTATATAATATAATAATATAATATAATACAATACAATAATCCAATACAATATCACTAACAATTCAAAAACAATAATTTTAAATTTTACTTTATTACTTGATCATGACTTCTAGTTCCTTCAACTGTTGTTTTGTATTTACTCCAATAATTTCAAATTGTTTCTCTCTTTCTATTTGACACATTTCTATTTGACATTTCTCATTTTTCTTTATTATTTCAATAATATCTGTCAAATAATATTCTCTCTGAGCATTATTATTATTTAAGTATGGTAAATATTTACACAGAAGTTCTCTATTAATTGTATATATTCCACAATTAACCATTTTTCTCTCTCTTTCTTCTTCGGTACAATCCTTCTCTTCAACAATTTTTTCGAACTCGCCAGTTTCTTCATTTATTATTATTCTCCCATAACCAATCGGATTTTTTAAAATAGTTGTCATTATACGCACATTTTCTACATTATCTACCATTTTAAACATTGTTTGATAACTCAATAAAGGAACGTCTCCAGACAAAATAAGAACATCAGAATTATCATATTTTTCATTTAATAATTCTTCTCGACAACATTGTATAGCATGACCTGTACCTTGTGGTTCTAATTGATCTACAAATATAACATCATCAGTAACCATATATTTGTCCAATGTTGTTTTAATTACATCTCTATATTTTCCAACCACAATCATTAAACGAAATATCTTATGAATTTTATACAAGTTTTTCAAAGAATAAAGAATATGAACTAACATAGGTTTTTCACATACTGGATGAAGTACTTTTGGTAAATCAGACTCCATTCGTTTTCCTAAACCCCCAGCCATTATTATTACGACCAAATTTTTTGTCATTCTATATTATTATTATTATTTATATTTATATTTATACTTATATTTATTGTAAAATATTAATTATACGGTAAATATATTTTTTCTAATAATTATAATTATTTCCATATTGTATTGGTACATAACCATTTGGATTATAAATATATGGTGTATATAACCCTAATCTGTTATAAAAATTACCACATTTATTATCTTCACAAACAGTGGCTAATCTATTTTTCGCACGTCTAACAGCAATACTACTTCCTCCTATACCACTGTTACCAGATTGATATTTATTATAAATATATTGATGTGTGTTAGTAACTGCTGTCCCTCCAGCAGCAAATCTAGTACTTCTTCGCGCTCCTATTGCTCCTTTTTTCTTATAGAGAAACCCATAATCTCCAAAGTAAAATGCACCTCCTCCTGGTCCTCCCCCTCTTGTTGGCATATTTATATACATTAGAATTATATTATTTTTATAACAGCAAAACCGAAAATAATATAATTTATATGTTTAGGAAATTTTTCTTGTTCCAATATCACTACTTACAATGTAAATCGAATTTTCAGTAATGACAATATATTCAGTTCCAGTCTTATAAAATTTAATAATCGAACTGGTATATTCTTCTTCTGATTTTACTAAAAGTTTCTCTCCACCATTATCAACTCTTACACCGATAAGTGCCTTCTTATCTAATGAGGCAGTCCAGTAATCAAGCATGATTGGTTTATCTTCAACAACTGCTAATTTACAAGCATGTTTCAATGTTGTATCACTAGGAAGTCTGTAATTTGTATCTGGTGTTGGGGCAGAAGTTCCAGCAACTGGCGCTGGTGGTGCATTTGATGTTTGAACAGGTTTTTTAAAGTCTGACATTTTATATAATTTTATAGTATTATTCTTTAAATACTTATTTATATAATTAATTTATTTTTCATCATTTCCGTATTTTTTCAATAAATTAAATATTTAAATATTATAAGTATAAGTTGAAAATAAATGAAAAATGATAATGATAATTACCGTTTAACTACACATAGTAGTAATATAAATGATCTACAATATTCTTTATTTAACGCAGACAATTTTAAATCATCATTGAATTATACATTAAACAATTTGTCTGAAAAATATGTTATATTGTTAACAGATTATTTAGTTCATGTGTCAGAAAATTTGAAAACATTTAAAAACAATAGTTATTCTGATTATATTATTTTAAAGGGTATAGAAACTTTCACAAATGTTTTTAATAATTTACTATTTTATACAAAAAATCTTAATGTATCTTTTTATAACACACAGAGAGCATATTATCTATATGTTGAATTTATTGGACAAATAACTGAAGAACATAATAGTTATTTACAATTAAGTCCGAAAGATGCAACAATTTATGTTTACAAAAAGACAATATATGAACTTCATAATGACTTGAAAAAGAATGTAACTGTGACTACTTCTGAAAATGATTTATTAGAAACGAATAATATTGTTTGTGAAATATACAGAACAATATGTTCTTTTATAATAGAAAATTATAAATCACAAATATTGAGTAATCCAGAAAATATTAAAGATTTCATTTTAAATTTGGATAAATTCATTGTTTTTCGAGAGAAAAAGTATTTTTCATTGGTAATGTATATATTGGAAAACATTTGTGACATATCAAAATATAATAATTATAGTTATTCTTTTGATTTTTATAAATCGATTGTTGAAGAACTATTCGTATTTTTAAATAAAACTGATTATAAAAAAATATTTGGAGAGAAATTTGGAGAAAACTCTGAACAAAAATATGAAGAAAAAATATTGAAAATAAAAGAAAGAATAACTGAACTAAAAAATGATTTTGAGAGAATAATAGAAAACCATCATTGTAATTATAGAAAATTTATTGAATGGTTACTTTTGTAATTTTGTGTAATATTACATTTTCTTACCAATACTGACACTAATATTAATAGTTTTTTTTCTCATTTTTTTCAAATTATTTGGATTATTTAAACCATCATCATGATCACATACACTATCGCTATCTTTATTGCCATCTATTAAACATTTACCAACTGTTTTATATTCATCAATCAACATTTTTTTTAGAAATTCGTATATTTTTATCAATACACTCTCATCACAACGTCCAACAATTAAAACACTTCCTGTTCTGAAAATCATAAAAGATACTTGACAAACATTTTTATATAAATGTTTATTTTCCTCAGAAATTTGACTACCTGTTTGTATGTTAATATCCGGATTAAAATAAAATTTACATTGAATACCAGGATAAGTACAAGGGTCGTATATTGACTGAATATTATATTTATATTTTAACAAATCATATAGTTTATCTCTATTTACATAATACCCACAGTTGAAATTAGAATTAATTAATACTGTTTCAATTGTTTCCTTGTCATAACTAATATCATCACTAGTGTATGGTTTTATTGTTTGTATAACATGATCTAATAAGATATTGAATGTTTCTTCATCTTGTATCCCTGGTAATTCCATTTTTCCTGTATTGAATACTTTTACATGAAACTCTTTAAAAATACCATCAACATCTAAACGTAAAATCATGACAAAACAATTATAAAAAGCACTCTTTTGTTTGCTTCTATGACTTAATAGGTCCTTTTTAGACATTCCAATACTAATCTTTCTTACATCTTTGAATTTAATTCTTCCAGTTGGGTTATTTATACTTGTAATCACATATTCGTCATAAAATCTTTCCTTTTTTAAATTTTCTTTTATAATTTGTAGTTCTTCTTCATATAAAGAATTAAATTTCATTTGTTTCTTAATAACACCTTCTTGAGGTTTAGTATATGGTATAATAGGAATATTCCAAAACACATTTTTGAGATCTATCATTTTATTTAAATAAGCAATTTTCGTTTTTGTTGAAATATATATATCAGAAGGTTTAGGAACATTAGTGTTAATATTATTTTTTTTATCAAAACCATTCTTTTTCTGGTTACTATTTTTTTTTATAATAATGAAATCATCGTCGTCGTCGGCGTCATTGTCAAATTCTTTATTGTTTTCAGTATTATAATTATCGTTAATATTTGAATTATTTGTCATAGGTTCATCATCTGAATTAAGATTACCACTTAAAAATTTATCCCATTCATCATCAATCTTCATATTTAAGTTGTTTTTAAACATATTTAGTTATACAATTTAAAGAAATATGTCTTTAAATTCTTTAAATTAATTTGTTTCAATTATTTTATTTATTTTTATATATAAAAAATGCAAGTGAGTAAAATACGCAGTACTGAAATAAGACCAATTCCAAAAATATCATCGAAAACATCTATCAACGATTATTTGTCAACAATGGAGAGTAACGAATATAGTTTGAAACAAAATTTTTTCGACCCAAGTAAGAGTTCACCTCCAAATGAGTTTATGTCAAAATTAAAACAAAGAATGTCTGTTTATGATTCCTATTTTACAAATTTCATTAACATTGACAGCGAATAATCGACGTAATGCGTATTTTTACAATCTTGTGTATGTGTAAGATTTTCTACAAATTTTAAAAATTCTGTTGTAACACATGTTTGTTTCATTCTAATAATATAATTCAAGAAATCTTTGATTATATTTTTTTTATCAATGTTGTATTGAACACTTATATTATATATGTATTTATTCAGATCTTCTAATTTAGTTATGGTTTTTATTTTATCGAAAAAATCTGACCATACATTGTTATCTACTATGTTTAATTTATTATTATCAACAAGTAAATATTGATTTGATTGAATAAAATTTAACATACTTCTAATATCTGACTTATATAAACGTTGTATTGCTTTAATATTTTCATCACTTAAATTCAAATTCTCTGATATAGACACATTTCTGATAAAATTTGTTATTTCACATTCAGGCAATTGATTAAATTTGAGGCGGAGAAATTCATTTTGAAGTCCTTCATCAATACGACTAATATAATTACATATTAAACAAAATCGAACTGTACTAGAATAATTTTGAAGCAAATACTTGAGTGCTTGTTGAGCATTTTTCGTCATATAATCAACCTCGTCTAATATTACAAATTTCATTCCAGTTTTAAAAAGTGGTTTGGCATTAACAAAAGAACTTATTTGATTTCTTATAATATCAATACCACGTTCATCTGACGCATTTAAATGGATTGTTAAACCATTACCATTTATATTTAAATGTTTTTGATATGCACTTATAAGGTTTATTATACTACTCGTTTTTCCAGTACCAGGTGGTCCATAAAATAATAAATTTGGAAAATAAGATGTTTCAATAATTGTTTTTAAAATCTGTCTGTTTAATGGATCTAAAACGATATCATCAAAATTAGTGGGACGATATTTCTCTACAAATGGTATAAATTCTTTTTCAATATTCATATTTTTGTTTAATATATATACATTGATTTTTATTATTTAAGTAGATTTTTTTCGTTTTGTTAATAAATTATTTTTCTTTGTATATATTTGGTTATTTTCTCTCAAAAAGAGAGAATTGTGAGTCTTTATTTGTTTAAAAAATTGAAATAATATAATTAGAAATATTATAAATGTATAATAATTCTAGCAATATGACAACCAAGAATAAAAATGGTTATTTAGAGATAATTATTGGACCAATGTTCGCCTCAAAAACAACGCGTTTATTAGAGATATATAGTCAGTGTGAATTTTGTAATATTCCTGTAGTTGTTATTAATCATTCAAGTGACAAAAGATATGATGATGTTATGCTTTCAACACATGATAAAAGAATGATACCATGTATACAAAGTGATAATATTATGGATATTATTAATCATAAACAACAAAATTCTATTCGAATGATTGAGAAAATAAAAACTGAATTCAGTGATAAAAATGTTGAAATTGACATAGATATCATAAATAAGAAACAAAGTGATTTTATGAAAGAACATATGTTGTATAAAAACGCAGATGTTGTATTAATTAATGAAGGTCAATTCTTTCCTGATTTATATGACGCAGTAGAAATAATGTTAAACGACAAGAAACATATTTATATTTGTGGATTAGACGGTGATTTTCAAAGGAAAAAATTTGGTCAAATACTAGATTTAATACCTTTGTGTGATAAAGTAATGAAACTAACATCGTTATGTTCTATATGTAAAGATGGAACCTCTGCAATATTTTCAATGAGATTGACAAATGAAAAAGTTCAGACACTTATTGGATCAGATAATTATATTCCTGTTTGTCGTAAATGTTATGAAACCAATTGTGATTGAAAAATTGTGATTTTTGTAAAAGAAAATGTTTTGGATGAGTTTTCCTAAGTATCTTTTTTTCTTAAATATATTTTAAAACAACTTAAATTAATATTAATAAGAATAAATATAATTATTAAATGAATATTGAAGAAAATGTTGTTGTTACTAAAAAGAGAGGACGTAAATCTAAGAAGGAACTTCAAGCAATTCAGGAACAAAAGGATAAAGAACAGAATAATGAAAACAATGTTGAATTTACTATTTCTGAAAAAACAAATGATATTCTGTTAACTCATCAACATTCAAGCGTGTTTCCAGAAAAAACAGAAATTGAAATAACAAAAGAAATGGAAAATACTGTAGTAAAACCATTACCAAAAAAGAGAGGGAGAAAACCTAAGGGTGGAAAAATTGTCCAACAACCAACAACAACAAATATAGTAAAAGAAGAAAAACCAAACGTTATATTACATCTTAAATGCTCTATCAAAGATTTACATAATCAAATACAGATGAATAATTCATTTTCTTTGAACCCTCTAACACAACAATTGTCTTCTGGAAATTGCTCTTCAGAATATCCTTCGAAAAATACACAACATAGTTTTGCTTCAAACTCGAACCCTGATTGTGGTTTCGAAATTATTCATGGGAATATGAATATGACAAATAATAATGGAAATATGATTAGTAATATAAACAATAATATAAATAATAATAGTTGTTTATTCAATAATTTTGAACATAATAATATAGAGAAAAATTCTACTCATATAGATAATTTATCTTATGATAGTGCTTGTGAAAATAACAGTAATTGTGATTATGAATATGATGAAAACATATTAAATAAAAATTATGAAATAAAAGAAATTTGGAGAAAACTCAAAATGCTTGAACACAGTCTTCATACAAACAATATTAATGATAAAAGATCGGCGTGTTTTTGGTGTACGTATGATTTTGATAATCCCCCAATTTATATTCCAAAACATTTTGTTAAAGATACTTATCATGTATATGGTTGTTTTTGCAGTCCAGAATGCGGAACTGCTTTTTTAATGGAAGAAAATATTGATAATTCTACTAAGTTTGAACGATATCATTTGTTAAACCATATTTATAGTAAGATTTATAATTATGAGAAAAATATTAAACCAGCGCCGAACCCATTTTATATGTTAAATAAATATTATGGAAATTTGAGCATACAGGAATACAGAGCATTATTACGTAATGAAAGACTATTTTTGATTGTTGACAAACCAATGACACGAATTTTACCGGAATTACATGAAGACAATGACGATTTCATTATTAATAATAAAATTATTCCATCAAATAATCTTCAAGTGAGAAAGAAACTTCAGAGAAAAACACAAAGTAAAACGAATATTGTAAATGAAAAATTCGGTACAAACAAACAGAACCAGTATTCATTAGAAGCATAAAATGAAAATATATTATTACAATAATTTATATGAATATATTGTAATAATCTAATATCTAATATCTAATATCTAATATCTAATATCTATAATTTGGCATTCTGATCTAATAAATCCTTTTTCTTATTATAATCTCTCATTGAATCATTTAATTTATATCTAATTTGCTTATAAATTTCCTGGTTTAATGAAGAAACATTTTCTGGTGCCTTTTTTTCAGTAACTCCCATAAATTCTCTAATTACTTTCATTGGATTACCATTATGAATTGATAATTTTTCCCTTGCTTCGTCAACAGTATATGTAGTCTGTCTTGTGACTAATAAAACCTTTTCTTCGATAATTTCTTTTAAAACTGATTCTTTGTTATTTTTATTCGTCTTCATTTTCTGTATAATTGTTTCTTCTTTTTCACCGGTTTCATCTATAATCGATTTTATTCTGTCTTTAATGATTTGTTCATATTCTTTCAATACTTCTTTAACATCGTTATTGTGGTTTTCTAGCATTTTACGTGATTGTTCTTCATTGTATTCAGTATATCTTGTCAATAAAACAACACTTATTTGTAATTCTTCATTTTTAATTACTTTTTTAATGTCATAATTATGGAGTTCTAATAATTCTAATGATTTTTCTTTTGAGTAGTTAGTCATATAACAAACCTTTTGTATGAATGCGTCTTTTTGTGTATCAGTAAGTTCTACTAAAGTCATTCTCTTATATTACTTAATTAATTATTTTTTAAATCATATTAAACAAATAGTATTATTATTATTTAAACTATGGAACCAACAATTTTAAATATAAACTATTCTTTCGATAATATGAAAAATGAGATTGATTGTATTATTCAGAAACATTTAAATTATGCTTTAGAAAAATACAGTAATGATTATAAAATTTATGAAGAAAACTATAAATATTTTATGAATGCACCTATGAATAATAATAATACTAGATTTGTTGTATCTATTGATTGTAATAAAGAAACTATTGAAAACTCACAACAAAATGTAATTGAAGAAAAGGATAAAACTATTGCTAAAATGATAAATGACATTAAAACATTAGAAAGTATAAATAATGAACTTAAACATAGAATAAATGAATTGGAGGAAAATCAAAAAAGAAAAGTTGAAACAGAAGAAAAAATTAAATTAGTTATTGAAGAAGTAAATAGACCAAATGAAACAAAAGAAGAACCAAAAAAATATGAAGAAATTATTAAACCCGAAACAAAACAAGAAGAAAAACAGTTAGAAGTTGAAGAAGAAGAGGAAGAAGAAGTTGATGAAGAAGAAGAGGAAGAAGAGGAAGAAGTTGAAGAAGAGGAAGAAGAACAAGAAGTTGAAGAAGAGGAACAAGAAGTCGATGAAGAAGAGGAGGAACAAGAGGAGGAAGAAGAACAAGAAGAAGTTGAAGTTGAGACAGAAGAGGAAGAAGAAAAAGAAGAAGGTGACGTTGAAGAAGAAGAGGAAGGTGGTGTATTTTTAATAGAAATTCAGGGAAAAGAATATTATACTGATGATGAGGTAAATGGGACTATATATTCTGTAGATAAAAATGGAGACCCTGATGAAGAAGTTGGAGTTTTTAAAAATAAAAAACCAGTTTTCAAATAGATATAATACATTTTAGCAAATAGAATAAAACAACAATATCACAATAAAATAAAATATTCAAATATATTAAGTCAACACAATTTAATATGTTTCAATTATGTGCCCCTGCGTTAATTTATCTTATATTTTCAATTATTCAAATACTTTTCGACACATTTAATGGATTTTATAACACTGCTTTTATGAAGTTTATTGTAATGATTATGTTAACAATTTTACTTAATATATTATGCCAAAGTGGTATGGGTATAATTTCATGGTTAATTGTTTTTATTCCATTCATATTAATGACAATTATTGCCAGTCTCCTTTTATGGATTTTTGGTTTAAATGTTACTACAGGAACACTAGATTATTCATGCGATAAACAGTCAACAAAATGTAAAATGGATAAAAATATTAGCAAGGATATATCTGGAAACATTATTATTTATAATCCTTATTATGACCCATATTTGCGTCCAGTTGTATACAGATCACCAAATATTATTGTTCCACCAACACCAGAAGATGCAAATTACTATCCATTGCCTCCAGCGCGTGCGTTCGTAGCAAGTGATCCTGAATTCCATTAAAAATCCGAAAGGTGTAAATATCCGAAAGGTGTAAATAAACAAATTAAATATAAAGGATTTAAACATTTTTTATATTTAAAAATAATAGAATGATATATTCATTTATAGGAATTATAACAAGTATTTTTCTCTCACATACAATTTTAAAAGAAGTTTATCCAACAGAATATAATATGTTTCTTTATGTTTTAGGATATAATTCACTCTATGTTTTCAGTAAATTTCAGATTTTTTTTAACAAACATTACAAACCATATGAAAAACATTTATTGCCTTTTTACGCCAATTACATACTACCATTTGCTGAACGTTTAGGAATTTTGGAAAAAACAGTGAATAAAGAAATAAAACTCATTAAAAATGGACATTTACAAAGATTTTTTATTAAGAATGAATTAGAATTTTTAAAACGTCTTAAGGAAACATTAGTAAACGATTATGATATTATTATTTATACAGATTTTTCTTCGGTTTCAAATGTTAACGACTGTTCAAATATAAACGACTGTTCAAATGTTAACGAAACAAAAACTGACAAAATACATAAAGTTGTATATTCAGATATTCCTGAACATCTAGATTATAAACCAGTTCAATTTCATTTCATTTTATGCGAATTAGTTATTGGAGAAAATACTTATAAACTCGATTTCACTCCACAGAATTATAACTATTTTGTTGACGGAAATAAAATATGCAAAAAATTCTTATTATATTTTTTAAAAGAACACCATCATAACATATTTGATAAACATATCAACGATATTAACAATGATAAATATTTACTTAAAATCATAGATCACAATGTTAATATGATAGATTTAACCCCAGATAAAGCGTTAGTAATAAAAGAAAACACATGTGATATTGTTGATTATTTAGAAAAAAAAATTGTTAATGAAAATCTTTCATATCCAGATTTTTGTACAAAAGATGTTGGTAAATCTATAAGTCACAATACATGCGATAACACAACTACAACACAATCAAATTTAGATGACAGTTATGTTAAAATATAATGAAAAATATGGTTTAGTTTATTTCTAGAAGACTGTTTTCAAAAATAATTATAAATATAAATAAAACAATTTAAAAAAAATTGAAGTAATATATTACAGATGGTGAGTATTCAAACTAATATGGAAATTAATACTGAAAGTAACACAGAACTATCATCGCAACACCATAAATTACACGATAAATGGTGTTTGTTTGCTCATTTACCACATGATACCAATTGGGGTCTAGACAGTTATATAAAAATTCATACTATGGATACAGTTGAGTCAACTATTGCTTTAACTGAAACATTGCCAGCAAAATTAATAGAAAACTGTATGCTGTTTGTAATGCGTCAAGGTATCAATCCTATTTGGGAAGATCCAAAAAATAGAAATGGTGGATGTTTTTCATATAAAGTTACAAATAAAAATGTACAACAAGTATGGAAGGAGTTAACATATGTTTTAGTAGGTAATTCTATTAGTGAGAAGTCATCATTTGTATCAAATGTAACAGGAATTACAATTTCTCCAAAGAGACATTTTTGTATTGTAAAGATTTGGATGTCTAATTGTACTGAACAAAACGCTGCTGTTGTTACAGGTACTATTAAGAATTTAAATAGTCAAGGTTGTATTTTTAAGAAACATACGCCAGAATATTAAATAAAAATACATATATACATATACATAAATCACAAATATGCAAGATACTCAAATATATAATATATTTTATACTATCTATTTGAAATGAAAAAATAATGATTTATTTTCTTTTTTTTACAGATTAATTATAACTAAGAACATACCATCTATTTAATCCCGCACATTGTACCACTGCTGTTGCGTATGCTGTTCCCATTGTGAATGATGTACTTGCTTGAGATGGAACAACATAACCATATAATTTATCAGAACCTTGACATAGAAGAGCATTTCCAGTGTTTGATGTTAAATTATAAAATGTTATTACTTGTCCCCTCTTTGAAGCAGTTGCGTTTGGTAATGTAATATTTATATTTGAAGCACCACTAATATCAACCTGATAATATGAAGATAATGTATCAGACATAGTAGTACTTGTAGTAAATGTTGTACCACCAGGATATGAATATAATTTTCCTAAATCAATATTTACATTTCCAGATACATCTAATGTACTGGCTAGTGTAGTAGCACCAGTAACACTCATTGTTCCAGCAATGCTTGTATTACCTGAAGCAGCAGTTATATTGAATTTATTTGTATTTACGGAAACATCGCCAGTAATTGCTAGTGTACTGGCTAATCTTGTTGCTCCGCTTATATTTGCTGTTCCACATATATCCATTGTATAACTACTACTTGTAACTGTATTACCTATTACAGTTTTTCCTGGTACACACATTAATTCAGAAGATGTACCCATTACAATTTGATTATTTCCTGTTATTTTTGCGTTGTATCCGATTGCAGTTGATTGAGAACAGGTTGTAATATTAGATGACAAATCACTTGAAGAACCAAGGAAACTACAGTTTGTCAGAGTTAATGATCTACCTGTATAACATGTATTATAACCAACACCAACATTACCTGTACCACTACTTACATCTCCAAGACATTGATAACCAATAGCAACTGAATTATTTGTGTAAAAACTTGAAACGAAAACACCATAACCTACCGCTGTATTATTTGAACCAGTCCTATTCGCAACCATACATTCAGAACCTATAGCAGTATTATAACCTGTTGTTGTGTTATATAATGTTTGATAACCAATAGCAATATTACGTGTTGATGATACGTTACTATATAATGATTGATAACCAATTGCTGTATTATAACTACCTGTATTAGAGTACAATGATTGATACCCAAGTGCCATATTACCTGTACCTATTACATTAGAAAATAATGTTTGATAACCAATTGCTAAATTATTAGTTCCTGTTGTAGTATTTCTTAAAGTTTGTATACCAATTCCTAAATTATCATTAGCAGTTGTGTTTGCCTGTAATGCATTATTCCCTATAGCAATATTACGACTACCAGAATTTGAATTTAAAGAATTAACACCAATCGCAATTATATCAGTAGCACTTGTACATAATAAAGCAGCATTACTACCAATTATTACTGCATTACTCGGATTTGCCGTATTTGACAAAGCATTATAACCAATTACTACATTATTTGCTCCTGTTGTAGATTTTAACATTGATGAATAACCAATAGAAATATTTTTGTTACCTGTTGTACATTCTGTAAGTGAATTATAACCGAAAGCAATATTATCTGAACCTGTCATATTATTTGTACTTGGATCTAATGTATAACTTCCAATACCAATATTTCTATTTCCCTGACTACCATTTAATGACCTTGTACCAATAGCAATATTATTTGTTACAGTTGTATTGAATGACACATCATTACCAATTAATATATTATTATTTTTATCTGATGTTAAAAACTTGTTGTAAACAGTAATATCTTTGAAAGGATATGAAGAAGAACCAATACTATACCCTGTAGCACCTCCACCGGTTATTCCTGGTAACAAATCGCTACCAGTAATAATTTGATTACTTGAATTTATTTGAAGAGCAGTATTGTAATAAACATTGTTTCCAATAGGGTTTAATAATACGCTACCAGTACCACCTGCACTTAGAATTGGTAAAGTAGACCCTTGTGGACCAATTGTACCTTGTACACCTTGTGCTCCTTGAGAACCTTGTGACCCCTGAGAACCTTGTGCACCTTGAGGACCATCTATACCATCTAAGTTCACATTTACTTGTCCTAGATAAACAAGGTTCCAATCACCAGATATGTTTGTAATAGAATCTATTCTCATAGCACCTGTAGAAGAATTGTAACTATAAACTCTTCCTTCAAATGAATAAGTCAATGGTAGTGATGTATTATTAACTAATACAGAGTTACCCGATATATATGGTAATTGTGTTCCTACACTTAAATCAACTGAAGAATTTGCTACAGGAACATTTGATAATCCTGGTGCAGTTGTATTAAATGACACCCCACTATTACCTTGTGCGCCAGTTGCTCCTGTATCCCCTTGTGATCCAGTTGCCCCTGTAAATCCTTGAGAACCTTGTGCTCCAGTTGCCCCTGTAAATCCTTGAGAACCTTGTATACCTTGAGGTCCATCTATACCATCTAAATTCACATTCATTGAAGTTGCATACACAGCTGTCCATAGTCCTACTATATTTTTTATTGAATATATTATCATTGCTCCAGTTGACGAATTATAACTGTACACTGTTCCTTCAAATGAATAATTTAATGGATCTGATGTTTTGTTTACAACTACTGAATTTCCTGGAATATATGGTAACTGTGTACCTACAGTAAGATTTACTGAAGAATCAAAAACTGGTATTTGATTTAAACCTGAAGACGCTGTTGTATTAAACGAAATACCATTATTACCTTGTAACCCTTGAGGTCCTTGAGCACCTTGAGGTCCTGTGTTATAAGAAGATGTTACACCCACGCCAATTAAAGCATCTATTGATCTTATATCATCAATCCTAATTAATCGTGATTTTACTCCATTTGTATATGTGTTATCTACTTGAAATATTAACTTATACAAAGGTCTTAATTCTTCTATTGGGAGTGAAATAATATTCATACTATCCCACGGAGTATTTTCTGCATCTATTATTCTATCATATTCTCCTTGACCCATAATATTTACTACAGGTGTGTAGCACATATTTGAAGCAACAACCCATTGAATAATAAATTTACCCGAACTACTTTCTACAAGCGTTCCATCTACAGAATTGTAGTAAGGTCTATTGTTTGGTCCAACATATAAAGGTATTTGAGAAAGTTCTGTCGCATATGTTGCTCCATTGAGATTATATAAAACACTTGTAGAAACATTTTGTAGAGGCATTACAAAAACATCTAAACCATTGTTAACACCATTTGTTACTGATATTTCTAAATCTTCATCATAAAATATACCATCTGTTAAACTATATTGAACATCATTTACACTAGACCCACTACCAACAGTATAACTAATGTCAAAACCTGTATAAATACTTGACCCACGAGTGTTGTGAAGATATTTATGTGTTTTCCAGTCCATAATTGTTCCATGTCTTTCATCAAACATCATAATAAGATTTGGTGTATTCGGATTTAAGTATATTCCAGCAACCGGAGTGTATTCTCCAAAAATATAAGAATTTTCTAAATAAACTAAATTACCAGAAGAATTATAACAAATATATATTAATCCGTTAATTCCAGATGGTAAAAAAATGCTTTCTAACGTGGTTTTTGTAAATTTTGTTCCTTTGACCCAAATGTCGAAACTAGAAACATTGTTTGGGAAAATACTAAAAGTCAATGTGGAACCAGAAAAGATAATTTGCGAGTCCGTACGTTGTTCAAACCCCATTGTTTCACTAACATTAACACCTATTGAAGACATTTTGTTATATATATTATAAATATATTAAATATAAAAAAATAAGTATTTCAATCATGCGTAGTTAGAAAATATTTTTATTTTATTTTATTTTTTCACAAAATTTATGGGAAAGTATTATAATTTCTAGACACAACAATCCATCTTTGTCCATTTGATATTAATATAAAACAACCACCTCCTCCAGTAGTTCCAGGATTTAGATTTAAAATACCATTAATAGGTGTTGAACCAGGACCAATGATTAAAGAAGTACCAGTATCTCCAGATCTAGCAGTTGGACCAACAGAAGATACTAAATTACAAATACAAATCATTTGTCCGATGTTGCTAGAAGATGGTTGTGGAATTACAACAACTGTTGAAGTGCTTGCGTCTGATGATAAAGTAATAATATATCCACTTGGTAACGATTGCGACGCAAAACTAGTTGTGTTACTAATAATAGAACCTCCAGGATAATTAAATAATTTACCTAATCCAACAGATGTGACACCACTAAACGAACAATCACTTGTTATAACAACTTGGTTACTTGAATTTATCTGAAAAGAATTGTTATAGTAAACATCGTTTCCGGAAGGATTGACCAAAATACTACCAGTACCACCAGAACCAAGAATTGATAAAGTAGATCCTTGTGATCCAGTTGCTCCTGTATTTCCTTGAGGTCCTTGAGATCCTTGTACACCTTGAGACCCTTGAGATCCTTGTACACCTTGTTCTCCGGTTGCTCCTGTAAATCCTTGAGATCCTTGAGAACCTTGTGATCCTTGTACACCTTGTTCTCCGGTTGCTCCTGTAAATCCTTGTGGTCCTTGTACACCTTGTTCTCCGGTTGCTCCTGTAAATCCTTGAGATCCTTGAGAACCTTGTGATCCTTGTTCTCCAGTTGCTCCTGTAAATCCTTGTGCTCCAGTTGCTCCTGTAAATCCTTGAGATCCTTGTGATCCTTGAGAACCTTGTGCTCCAGTACTACCAATTAAATTAGACGCTATTGTTGTTACTATATTTGACAAAGTACTGTCTCTCATTTCGATAAATAAATTACCATTTCCTGTTGACATGAAAGCATAAATATCTACTTTTATTTTACTATTTAATGATTGTAAAATATATGGACCTACATATAACTGATATATATATATACTTTGATTTGTTTGTACTGTTGTTGCAGATGATTGTGTGCCAGAAGCAATAGTTAATTCAGTTAAATCTGCTAAAACTTCTTTAATGACTACATAATATTTCATATTGCTATTTGATGAAGAATAACCTATTAAATTAGTTGTCCACAAACCAGGTATTATTGTAGTTGTTAATATATAATTTAAAGAAGTTGTAAATGTGGCAATAAGTGTAGGAGTTGTACTAATATTGTTAGTAGTAATTGTAGTCTGAGCAGTTGTATTTGGAATTACTAGTAAATCATAATTAACTGGGGTAAATGGTACGTTTTGTATAACAGATGAACCATCTAAATATAAAACAGTACCACTAGATACACCATTAATTCCTGCACCACCTGTTGCACCTTGTGAACCTGTTACTCCATCGCTACCTGTTGCTCCTTGTGTTCCTGTTGCTCCTTGTGTTCCTGTTGCTCCATCGCTACCTGTTGCTCCAGTATTACCTTGAGGACCTTGTGTTCCGGTTGCACCTTGTGGACCGACATTTGCCGGCAATGATGTAATTGAACTGAAAGACCTTATATCTTGTACTCGTGCTATTCGAGAGTGATAACCATTACTGTATGTACTTTGAACTTGAATGATTAATTGATATAATGGTCTAAGTTCTACAATTGGCAGTCCAGTTAAGTCCATTTCAGACCATTGAGCATCGATTGCTTGATTTAAAGTATTATACACATCTTGACCAAGAACATTACAAATAGGAGTATATGCCATATTTGTAGCTACTATCCATTGTACAACATATTTACCTGTTGTAGCAGCAACTAATGAACCAATACCTCCTGTAATACTGTTATAATAAGGATATCCAGAACCATTTGCATATACACAAACATTTGATATATCAGTTTTATGCCATGCGCCACCAGCATTCAAATATAAAAAAGGACCAACAACAACTGGATTTATTGCCATTGACCAAATTCCTGGACTTCCATTTGTTATATCAACCTGTAAATCTTCATCGAAAAATGTTCCTCCATTTTGAATACCATATTGTATATCTGAAATAGAGTTACCGGTTGTAGTAGTTGAATAACTTATATCAAAACCGTTGGCAATTGCTGCTCCACGAGTTCTGTGTAGATATTCATGTGTTGCCCAATCCATTGTGATACCATGTCTTTCGTCGAACAATAAATAATTTGGGTCTGTTGTATTATAATAAATATACGCAGTCATTGCTTGACTATCCCAGTTGAAAAATGTAGTTTGAATTCCTAGATTTCCTGAAGTGTCATAATATATATAATATAATCCACTTGTAGCAGTTGGTATCTGTATAGTTTCTGTTGTTGTTTTTGTAAATTGGACACCTGCGACCCAAACATAGAATACAGTTGTTGTTGGAGAAATGGTAAATGTTCTTGTTGGGTAGTCAAATGAAATTGTTGAGTCAGTTCTTACTTGATGTCCCATTGGTTCTTGTGTTACTTGTTGAATAAGACTGTTGTATGATCCAGTTGCGCCTTGTGCTCCGGTTGCTCCAGTATTACCTTGTGCTCCTTGTATACCTTGTTCTCCAGTTGCTCCAGTATTACCTTGTGCTCCTTGTTCTCCAGTTGCTCCAGTATTACCTTGTGCTCCTTGTTCTCCAGTTGCTCCTGTATTACCCTGTGCTCCAATTGCTCCAGTATCACCTTGTGAACCTTGAGTACCTGTTGCACCAGTTGCGCCTTGTGAACCTTGTGCTCCTGTTGCTCCAGTATCACCTTGAGAACCTTGAGTACCTTGTGCTCCTTGTTCTCCAGTTGCTCCAGTGTTACCTTGAATACCTTGTGCTCCAGTGTTACCCTGTGCTCCTTGTTCTCCAGTTGCTCCTGTATTACCCTGTGCTCCAATTGCTCCAGTATCACCTTGTGAACCTTGAATACCTTGTGCTCCTTGTTCTCCAGTTGC
>Ga0078894_10000477_pt1 | contig 27858 bp, 29 predicted proteins | sample LauGreSu1BDMLBSD_2_FD_67506 | JGI IMG/M metagenome (GOLD analysis project Ga0078894, IMG submission 67506) | Freshwater lake microbial communities from Lake Michigan, USA - Su13.BD.MLB.SD (version 4) (version 4) | ecosystem: Environmental > Aquatic > Freshwater > Lake | place: Lake Michigan... | reverse complement strand
CAGAATTATTGGATGGTAATTCACCCGCCGACATTGTTTTTGGGTTTTGCGACAGCCATCGTGCCATTTGCTTATAGTTTATCCGCGCTTTGGCGAGGCAGTGATAGGGGTTGGATCGCGCCAGCTCATATTTGGAGTTTGGTATGTGCCGGAATCTTGGGATTGGGAATCATCATGGGTGGTTTCTGGGCCTACGAGAGTTTGTCGTTTGGTGGATATTGGGCATGGGATCCCGTAGAAAATGCTTCGTTGATGCCATGGCTCATTATGGCGAGTGCTGCGCACATGTTGATTATTACCAAAGCCACGGGCCGACATCTATTCACATCGCATTTGCTGGTTCAATTGTCGTTCTGGTTGGTCTTGTACGCAACGTTCCTGACACGAAGTGGAATCTTAGGGGAGGCGAGTGTGCACTCCTTCACGGATTTAGGATTGTCTGGCCAGTTATTGTTATTCTTATTGGCATTCTTGGCGTTGGCCTTGGTTGTTGTCTTGCAGGGTAAGCAGCGAAAAATTGCCTTATTTTCGATATTGGCTGTCATGCTGATTCCTATGGTTTTGGCCTATTCCATTGAAGCACCTGAGTCTGTCGCCACTTTTTATCAATGGTTAAAGGGGTTAGGTACCTGCCTTTTCTTTGGCTGGCTGATCTATTACATTTTTGTTTTATATCAGCGTACCAAAATGGAAATGTCGGACGAGCGCATGGATTCTCGTGAATTCTGGATGTTCTTGGGTTCGATGTTTTTAATCTTGTCGCTAGTTCAAGTATTTGCAGCCACTAGCATTCCAGTATTCAATAAGTTGTTTGGATACAAAACCGCAGTGCCCACCGCTGCCGATTACAACAAAGTACAATTGTGGTTGGCTATGCCGATTTTCTTGTTAATGTCGTTGGGGTATTGGTTCAAATTTCGTGAAACCGACATCGCTTCAATCAAAAGGCCGTTGCTGGTGAATACAGCATTGACACTTTTGGCGACATTGTTACTTACCATTGGCTTCGCTATCGAAGGATATCAGTTTATCTTATTTTTACTATTGACTGTTGGTGTGGTTGTATTCAACATGATTTACGGCATCCAAAAGAAGAAAACGGAATGGAAGCGATGGGGTGGAAACGTATCTCACATTGGATTCGGAATTTTGATGATGGGTGTGCTGGTGAGTTCGGTGAATAAGAATATTTTATCGTCTACCAAAGAAGGAATTGATATGGCTCCAGAGGTGGACCAAAAAGGAAATCAGGATACCAAGGGCATAAAATTCAATCGTGAGAATCAGTTGTTGTACAAGAATAAACCGCAGGTTTTACAAGAGTACACAGCAATTTATCTTGATGATAGAAAAGGACTTGGAGTAGATAGCATCGACAAATACTTTAAGGTTGCTTTTGTCAAAAAGAATGAACAAGGCAAAACTATTGATAGTTTCGTTTTGGAGCCTAAAACCCAGAACAATCCGAAGATGGGATTGCTGGCTGAACCTTCTACACGACATTTTCTGCATACGGATATCTTTAGCCACGTGAACTATGAAAGTAGCATGGATCGTAAGGAGCCGTATAGTAATTTCAGAATTGATACGATTGGATTTTTCAGACCTTTCATTACACAAACGGGCAAGGTGGTGATGACGATCGACAGTATTCGTAGGACCAAAGAGACGGCCGGTTTGAAGTTGGTATTGGCGATTAAGGCGAAGCGTTTGGGCGATTCTGTTTGGTTGCGTCCGGAGTTCATGATTAATGAGCAGACGGGGGATTTTGAAATGAAAGCTGCGGAAAACGATCGCTTTGGCATCATGGCGAACATCATCAATTTGCAGATCATTGATCCAAATCCTGCGCATCAAAACATTGTATTTGTAATTCAGACGGGTGAAAAGACACCAGTTTGGGATTATGTTGTCATTCAGGTGATTGCCTTCCCATGGATCAATTTGGTATGGGCTGGAACGATTATTATGGTCGTTGGGTTTGTGATTTCGGTGTTAAATCGTATTGATAAGCAAAAAAAGCTGATGGCATGACGCGCCGAATCATCATATGGGGCTTAGGCAAAGTAGGCAGGGCGCTATATGAGGGTTTAAGGCATTCTTCCATTGGTGTAAACGTTGTTGTTGGCAGGGAAGCATCGAATCAAAGAACTGCTGAGTCGCTTCTTTCGGGTGAAGGTGCATTGTGGTCGGCGGAGGAAGTTTTAGCAGCGCCACAAAATTTCTTTTTACCAGGCGATTTGGTGTTCGTATCGGTTGTTGATCGTGAAATAGAAAATATACTCCAAAGCTGCGATTTAGCGGGAGTTACATTGGTTCATTGTTCCGGTGCTACATCGATGGTGGAGTTGAAAAACGCGCATTCAGGTGTATTTTACCCACTTCAGAGCTTTGTTGGTCAGGGTGAGGAAGATTGGCAGAGAGTCCCTGTTTTTATTGAGGGATCTGTCGAGGGTGTTGAGGCTATGCTGACAGAAATCGCCAAGGAGATGGGTGTGATATCGATTGAGAGATTGAATTCTGGGCAAAGGGCTTATTTGCATTTGGCAGGTGTTTTTGCCAATAATTACACGATGGCGATGGCTGGAATTGCAAAGGATTTATTGGATGTTCAAGGATTGAATCCGGATTGGGTTTTACCCATATTGACAAAAACTGCGGAGAATTTTGGTCAGGGCAAGCCATGGGAGTTATTGACTGGGCCCGCTTCGCGGGCCGATCTAGCCACCATAGAACATCATCGTTCAATGTTGGAAAATCAGCCCGATATGCTAAGTGCCTATAATGCAGTTGCTCAGTACATTATTAACCGACCGAAGGACTCGTCGGAATAGGCATCAGAAAATACTCCATCTCAGCCCAGCGTATATGGTTCTTCCATTCGTCGGACCCCAAGCATAACCCGCATCAAAGTCGTTCCCAGCAGGATTTTGCCAGTTCATAATTGGATGGTGCTGAGATACATTCGCCAAGTTTTCACCACCAAAGTAGAACTCGAATTGCTGAGAAATTACCTTTCGGACTTGTAAGTTAACAATCCAATAATGGGGGCTATATCCTGGGTGCTGCGGATGGCTGATACTCGAGTAATAGGGAAGTCGTTTGCGGCTATTGAATTGACCTACCGCATCAATATACCATTTGTTCCTGGTTTGATATTGTAGGGTTCCAATGGCTCTGTGAATAGACTGCAAGGGTTGCTGCTGAAATTGGTAATTCAACCATTGCTGGCTGTTGATCCAGCGATAACTTACCTTAAAGCTCAATCTTCGATGCAAATAACCGTTTAAATCCACCTGAGCGATACGCGTTTTCCCTGCTTCTTTTCCATGAACAGAATTGATGTACACTTCCGTTGCATTTTGATCCCTATCTACCAATACCTGACTCAAGAACTTGGTTTCAAAATAATCCATCACCAAGGTTGCAGGGTAATCAAACATCATGAAATTTTTCATATAGCTGATGCCGTAATTCCACGCTTTTTCTTGCGGAAGCCATTGATTATTAATGAGCGATGCGGAATCTAGGATGATGGTCCTCCCGTTTATCAACAAGGGCAAGTTCTCCGCGATGAAATAACTACTTCTTCGGGCCATGCCCCCCTGAATATTTATGCGATTGGTTTTATTGATTTGATATTTCGCGTGTAAACGAGGCGTGAAATAGGCCTTGTAAATGTTGTGATAATCGGCACGCATGCCAATCACCGCTGATAGTTTACTGCCTTCAATCGTATATTCACCAAACACCCCAGCCGAATTCTGCCAACCGTTTAATCGAAAGGAATCACCGCGTTCATTCGTTAGATTTTCATCCAAATGATTCGCCGAAAGTGTCATTCCCAAATTCATTCGGTTGTGCGTGAGACTCTCTTTTTGGAATACACCACTGTAATAAAATCGGTCTTCTACGGCTTCATATTTCCGATTGAGCGTCGAATTGAGTAGGGACGCTGTTCGATGCCTAGATACGTCGATAATATTCCCTAGGCTCGTGCTTCCGCTCTGATTTAAAAACACACCGATCTTTGTATAAGCCTCCGCGTGCTGATCAAGAAAATCAAACTGAAAATCGTTTTTGTCCAAGCTGATCTCATTTTTACTACCAGATTTGAGCGTGCCACCCCGTTTGATATCCGAATAGGCCAACGCACCACCTTGCATCTCTACCTTTTTTCCAGGAATCTGAAAATGATCGGCTATGAAATATCTCTGCGAAAGAGGCATATCGGCCATTTTATCATTGCCCATGTCGGTAGTTGCGTATTGACCTCCAGAATGCAAATACAAATGATTGATTGCACGGTTGGCGATAACCGACTTGCTTATCACGTTAATCTCGCTGCGGGCTTGTTGGTTAGAATACAAATTGACAAACAACCTTGGATCTTTCATGCCAGCTTTTAACTGATAATTCAATCCCCCTGTTAAGCCATCATAGCCCAGCGTTGCCGAACCCGCACCCTTGGCCAATTGAACTGCTGAAACCATAGGTCCTGGGATGTTGGAAAGCCCATTTAATGTCGCCAAGCCATTGATACTTGGTATATTTTCCCGGCTCATCAGGACGTACTTTCCGCTGAGTCCCAGCATTTCAACTTGCTTAATACCGGAAACGCCATCCGCATTGCTAACTTCGACCGTATTACTGAGTTCAAAGCTCTCGGATAGGGTACAACAAGCGGCTTTTTTGAATTCCGATTCTGTAAGTATTTCTTGCAATCCAACGCCTTTTCCATTGAAATAGGAGCCCCTTTCTTTACGAATCTCAACGGTAGCAATACTATCCGATTTTTTCGGAATCGTATCCAACGCGCTACTCGATGTTGGCGTATTTTGGGAGAAAAGGTTTATGGCGTTAACAAGGCAAAAAAACAGAATTAGTGTTTTCCTGGTCCCCATTCGTCGTCGTCTTTGCGATATTTACAACAATCCGGCAAGCTCTGATAAACCACGTTGCTGGCTTTCACTTTGTCGGTATCGTGACCCACCATGGCAATCATGTTGTGCAATTGAATTTCTTGCAATTTGGTTGGGTCGTAAGTAATAGTAACCATACTGCTTTCAATATTATATATGGCCTTATAGATGCCTTTTTTATCCAAAGCGGTTTCGATTCGTTCTTTACATTCCGCACAATTGCCTTGAACCTCAAAAGAAATCATCGTTTTTTTGATGGGCTTGGGAGCAATGTTTTTGCTGCTTGGTAAAGTAAATGCGACTGATATAATGCCGATGACGGCAAAAAGGGTGTTTAAAATTTGTTGTGGTTTCATGTTTGTTTTGGTTGAAATGATAAATTGATAATAGCGAATTAGAAAAACTCGAAACGACCTAAATCAACCAAACGCATTTAATATCATACAAATACAAATCAGATAGCCTGGATGGCGGTTTTTCATGAATGATTTGAGAAGTACGACTTAAATCAGGGGAAACACAAATTAAAGAGTGATTAGAGATTGTTGGTAAGATTTGAAATTGGGGAATGGCTAAAGTGAATTTCGTAAATACAGATGGGTAGGGTGATAAGGAGAAAAAATAGCCATCCTTACAGCAATGTTCTTCGCTAACATTTTGGTTGTCAGCACATTTAACAGGATTTTCCATAGAAACAGATTTATCCATCTTGCTGCAGCAATCATCCTTTGCATCGTCAGAGGAATTCAGTAACGACAACTCATCGCAGTTTTCAAATATCCAATGCTGTCCATCCTGCTCGCAAATGTGAAAAGCCATTTGGGCACCTCCACTGGAGAAGATTACCAAAATACTCATCAGAATTGCTTGAAAAATTCGCATGAATACAAAGTTAGATAATTTTCCAATCTTTAGCACTTTTGGTTGTATTATCGTAGAACTATCCATGAGTTGGCGTAATTTATTTCGGGTTAAGACGGATTTCCCTGTAAGTCAAGGGGATGCATCGTTAAAACGCGTGCTAGGGGTCAGGGATTTGACCTTTTTTGGCATTGCGGCGATCATTGGTGCGGGAATTTTTAGTTCCATCGGAGATGCCTGCGCGAAAGGCGGACCGGCTTCCGTTTATTTGATTATTATTTGCGGAGTGGCTTGCGCTTTTGCGGCTTTGTGTTACGCCGAATTTGCCTCTAGAATCCCAGTTTCTGGCAGTGCCTATACGTACGCCTATGCCTCATTTGGCGAGTTATTCGCTTGGATCATTGGTTGGGCATTGATTATGGAATATGCCATCGGTAACATTTATGTCGCCTTTTCATGGTCTGGCTATGTCGTTCATCTCCTAGATCAACTGGGATGGATTCTCCCTCGTTGGATGGTGACGGATTATTCAACAGCCCATGAAATGTATCAAACCGTAATGTCCAAGATGCAAGGGGCTATTTCCGGCGGCGAATTTGGAGAACTTTGGAAATCCGCCAATTTGAGTAGCTATTCACAGGTCGATAATGACGCTTTCAACGCTTTCGTCAATGCGCCGCAAGTATTGGGTTTACATCTTGTTTTTGATGCGCCAGCGCTGTTAATAAATGTCTTAATTACGATGTTGGTTTACCGCGGAATTAAAGAGTCTCGCAACGCTTCCAATTTGATGGTCATACTTAAACTGGTTGCCATTTTATTGGTTATTGTTGTGGGTATAGGCTATATCGACTTAAAGAATTATACACCCTTTATGCCTAATGGGTTTGAAGGAGTGATGCAAGGTGTTTCAGCGTTGTTCTTTACATATATCGGCTTTGATGCGGTAAGTACGTTGGCTGAGGAGTCGAAAAATCCCCAACGAGATTTACCTCGCGGTATGTTCTATTCCTTGCTGATTTGCACGGTGTTGTACATTTTCATCACACTCGTATTGACAGGGATGGTTCCATACGATACGCTAGGCGTGGGTGATCCGCTTGCATATGTACTTGGAGCCCGTGGTATCGATTGGTTGGAATACATTGTTTCCATTGTGGCTGTTGTCGCGATGGCGAGTGTCCTGTTGGTTTTTCAAATGGGTCAGCCCCGAATTTGGTTAAGTATGAGTAGGGATGGATTGCTTCCGCCAGCGTTTTCTCGCGTTCATCCAAAATTTAGTTCGCCATCTTTCGCAACTATAATTACGGGATTGATGGTGGGTGTTCCAATCCTTTTTACCAACGAAGGTTTTGTCCTCGATTTTACTAGCATTGGAACCATTTTTGCTTTCGTTTTGGTATGTGGCGGAGTGTTGCTGTTGCCACCAAGAAAAGAAGGTGAAGGCAAGGGTTTTGTGATGCCATATATTGATGGGAAATATCTGTATTCTATGATAATTATTGCTTCAATCGTCTTAGTGCGATATAATTTTCCGAGTTATTTTGATCAATTGTTTCAATGGAAAGATTGGAGTACAATGTTTGTTGTCGCCCATAGATTGTATTGGATACTCCTATTGGGTTTGTCTGTAATGAGTTTTGTCCGTAGTTGGTCCCTAATTCCCTTGCTGGGCTTGTCGATTTGTGCCTATTTACTCACAGGCATGGAAGCCAATAATTGGTATTGGTTTTTTGGTTGGTTTGGTATTGGGCTCGTCGTGTATTTCTCTTACGGTTACAGGAAGAGCAAATTGGCTAAAATTTGAACATTTAGGACCCCATTTTTTTCGTAATTTTACATCATATCACCATGATTGATCTGCCTAGAAAAGACGTACTCGAGAAAAAGGAAAAGGCCTTAACCGATGTAATTAAGCGGTTGTACGATAAATATCGCATCACCCAGAAAATGGACGAAATCGAGTTGGTTAAGTTATGGGGCGAAATCGTAGGTCCATTGATTGCAAAACACACCAGTAAAATTGAAATGCGCGGAAAGACGCTATACGTGAGTTTTGATCAAGCACCCTTAAAAAATGAAATGTTTATGCAGAGGGAGCAATTGAGATTGAATATTAACGAAAGGCTAGGCCCAAATTTCGTGGAGAAGATTTTTATTGGATAGGATTACAATCCCCCGTTAAGCGCATTTGCATGTCTATCACGCTGCGCAATGGCCTTTTCGATACTCACATTCAATTCAAACCCAACGATGATCGTAAGGACGTTGATATAAATCAATATCATCAGTGCAATGATTGCCCCGATGGATCCGTATACTTTGTTGTAGGTGTTGAAATTGTTGACGTACAACCCAAAGGAAACCGTGGATATGGCAGACAGTACCGAGGCCATCACACTTCCAGCGCTAAGGAATTTCCATCGCTTAATATTGGATGGACCAAAAAAGTAAATACTAGATGTGGCAATCAGAATGAGCGCTGCCAAAACAAAATACTCTAGCAATAAAATGAAGAACTCATAAACACCAGCCAATGGCCAATCGTGAGAGACTATGTAATGCACACTTTGGTAGGCATATGTGAGAATCAATAAGGTTACAATCACAATCACGCTAATCCAAAATGTCATAAATATGGCCTTTAATCGAATCTGAAGCCAGTTTTTCTTTTTACCAAATGGCAGACGGCGGTTGAAAGAATTGATCAACAAATGGAAGGCGTTGGAAGAAAAGTAAATGGTAGTAAAAAATCCAAAAGAAAGTAAACCCGTATTCTGTTTATGCAAAATTTCCAGAATCGTTCCCTGGATTTCTTTGAAGGTTTGTTTGGGTAAAATTAGTGATAGCTCCTGAATGAACTGAGTTTTCAAGCCGTTCAATGGTAGATATCCAATCAGTGTAAGCAAGAAGATGATCGCTGGGAAAAGTGCTAGGAAGAAATTGAAACTCAAACTTGAAGCGCGCGTATTGAGATTCTCCATGAACATCGACCGGAAAAAATACTTACCTACATTATATAAACTCTCCCCTTGAAATGCCGCCAATCGTTTGTTTTGCAAATAGAGCATCAACGGGTGGGTGGGGCCTTGGTTGTCTTTGGGTCGTTGATCGTTTGAAGACAAGTGTTCCTCTACCTCATCTGCGGTATGCTGAATTTTGTCCTTTATCGATTTGTAGAATCCCATATTTTGGATTAGCCCTTAAAACCCGTACTTCTCTGAAATGATACTTGGGATTTTGATTGGACGAAGATCGGATTTTCTGGCATAAAACATAACCATCGAAGCGGTATTTAGTAATTCACCGTTTTGATTATAAGTCTTATACATAAATGTACAGCGTATTTCAGGGATACCCTCAATCCAAATTTCAATACTCAATAAGTCATCGTATCTGCCGGCTCTCTTAAAGTCGATATTCATCGATTTGACAGGCATAATGAGCCCATCGTCTTCCATGTCCTTGTAAGTGATGCCCTTTGCACGCATTTGCTCGGTTCTCGCCTCCTCAAAATATAAGGCCCAATTGGAATGATGAACAAATCCCATTTTGTCGCATTCTGCGTATCTAACCCTTACCTTGTGTGTGTAAACTGATTCTGTATTCATTAATATCGTAACAAAAATGCTTCTTTTATTTGTTCTTTTCTAGCAAAAACGAGACCCATACCAAACAAATCGATTGTTACCCTGAAATTATCGTCGTTTTCCAACTGTTTCCATCTCAGCTGAGACTCAACGCTGTTATTGATGCCAAATATCACAATACATCCGTTTGGTTCCAATCGGGTAGAGGCAAAGTCTAGCAACGACCAAAACTCAGGATTACTTAACTTTTCATTGATAACCAACAAGCTGATGGGTGAGTTTGGCAGGCTGTGGTGATTGAAATGCGTGGTGATATCTGCTATTTCGGCAAAAGGATGAGAAATGACGAGTTCGTTATTTTCGTAACTTCTCAAATTGAATTGAGTAATTTCATTGATTTTTTTTGATTGATCATAGCTAAAAAATCGTTGTATCAAATCGTGTTCGTAATGAATATTTCCCCGTTGCAGATATAAAGGCAAAACACCCAGTGAACTTCCAATTTCGATGATGTTGCCCCCTAACTGTTTGTATTGAATCCATCGGAAAAGAAGTCGGTAGTATTTGGCTAATGAAATGCGATTGTTAGCCACATCGCTTAACGAAATTTCTTTTAATTCACTGTTTAATAATATTTTAGCATCGGATTGTAACATCCGTTTTCTGCACAACTCAGCAGCGGGTTCATAGGAATTGGCAACTTGTCGATAAAGAACTTTATCGGCAAAATCATAAACAAAAGGGGAGTGTACGCCATGACGGTTACTAGATTGGACCAAATAAATTACATAGTCAAGCCAACCAAATAACCCATTTAGGTTCATGATTTTACACTTTTCAGTAACTTTAGTTCTTGTTCGGCTTTTGCAATTTGCTCAGTGGCTTTTGCGATATTGTCATCAAACTGTTTCACGAAAGCGCCAGCATTTTTGCTGTGCTTAAAGAAACTCTTGTTGTTTTCCATCGTCGCAATTTCATCCTTGAATTTGGTGATCTTCTCTTTGATTTTACGTTCTTCTAATTGCAAGCGTTTCTGCCCATCAGTACTTGTCGCCAAATTACTGAAGTGCTCCTTCTGATTGGAATTGCGCTGGTTGTTGCTCGCTGAACGATATCTATTGAAAATCTCATCGGCCAAGGCCTGATAAGTTTTATTCATTTGTTGGTAAGACTTCCCGGAGATAAAACCGGCATCATTCCATTGCTTCTGCCAAACTTTTAGCTCGTTGAAAAGGGTCTGGTGGTCGATTGTTTCGTTCGATTTCAGTGCTTCAAGACCTAAAATTACTTCTTTCTTCTTAACGATTGCGCCGCTTTCTTCTTGTTTACGCTGTTTGAACCATTCATTCTTTCTAGCATAAAAGTGATCAAATGCGGTTCTGAATCTTTTCCAAACCAAGTCGTTTTGATCTTCTGGAACTGGACCAACGGTTTTCCATTCATCCTGAAGTTTTGCAAGCGCATCCGAAGTCTTCATGAATTCATTGGAGTCCTTTAGAGATTCCGCTTTGTCGCACAAGGCTTCTTTTTTGGTGAGATTGTCTTTCTTACTAGAATTCAAATCTTTAAAGAAGTGCTTTCGTTCTCCATAATATTGGTTGCGAATGGCTTTGAATTTTGTCCAAATCTCTTCGTTTTTATCCGTAGGGACGGGGCCAATCTTCTTCCATTCAGCCATCAATTCATCAAGCTCTTTGCCAATTTTTGCCCATTCTTTGGGTTGAGTTGGTACGACAGCGATACTGGTTTCAGCGCGTTCGATAAGCACAATTTTCTTATCTAAGTTCTGCTGTCTTTCAGCATCGATGGTTGCTTGTTCGGCTTTCTTCGCATCAATTACGATGTCGGAAGCTGCTTTAAAGCGTTTCCAAATATCTTCTGAAATTTCAGCTCTTACCGGGCCAGTGTTTTTCCAATCATCGTGGTATTTATTCAATTGAAGTAAAGCCTTTCTGATGTTGGGCTCGTCTTTCAATTGCTCGGCACGCTTGATCAAATCGATTTTTAACTCCAAGTTCTTATCCTTATCCAATTCTTTCAACTCGTTGAAAACTGAAAGTTGGTTGTAAAACTTGTCGACTTGAAATTTGTAAGCCGCGTATAATTCGTCTTGATATTCCTTTGGGATTTGTCTTACTTCCTTCCACTGTCGCATGTACTCACGGAGCGCATTCAAACTTTGATCGTTCTCTTCAGAATCTACCAACGCTTTGATTTTATCCAGAATCAGTTGCTTTTGTTTTAGGTTATGCAACTTTTCCTCTTCAGCGCGCTTGCGCTCATCCTCACGTCTTTTCTTGAAAGCGGTAATGATTTGCTGAATGGATTGCTTTGTATTGTCGGCAGGTGCAACAAAATCCCTAGGATCATTTCCAGCTTCAACCCAAGTTCGAATCATACCCGGTCTTTCTTGATCTAACAGATCGTCCAGTGCATTGCGAATCGCCTGCAATTGATTGTAGGCTTTCTTCACATCGGTTGCATGAACCAATTCCTCGGCTGCTGCGAGCAATTCTTCTTTGCTAAGGGTTGAATACTGTAATTCCAATGAAATTTCCTCAGTATTGAGTTCAATCATTTGTTCGGCTACAGTTAATTGTTCCGCGTAGCTTTCAGCTGCCTTTTCTAATTCGTCTGACATGATAAATAAGTGTTGAAATAGGGTAAATTATTGTTGATCGATAGATTCTTTCGTAAATAGCATCCACAAAGCGGCTTCCGCGGCTTCTGAACCCTTGTTGCCTAGTTTGCCACCGGCACGTTCCAAGGCTTGCTCTTCGTTGTTGGTTGTGATAATACCAAAAATGCAAGGTTTGTTCGTCTTTAATGACAATTCTCCAACGCCACGAGTAACAGACTCACAGACATAATCAAAATGGGGTGTATCGCCTTTGATTACACAACCCAAAGTAATTACAGCGTCGCATCCTTTATCGAATAACCATTGAGCGGCGGTAGGGATTTCAAATGCGCCCGGCACCGTAGCCTCAATGATAGAGATAGACTGAAAAGTTTTGTGATGATTTAATGTTTCAACGGCACCATTCCTCAATACTGAAGTAATATGCTGATTCCATACAGCTGTCACTACACCAATTTGGTAGTGTTTTTTGTTGTAGGAAAAAGTAGGTGAGGGAGAAGAAGAAATCGCTGTTGCCACCTGCGTGTTTATTTGTTCAATTCACCCATCAAGCCCTTGAGGCGATAGATGTACTTCTCAGCGTCTTGTCCTTCTCTAGTAGTACCATACTTGTTGTCGAGTTCTTCGTAACAAGCCAATGCAGCACTGTAGTTTTTTGACAATTCGTAATGTACTCCGGCTTTTTGAAAGTAAATACTGGTGTATTCGTTATCGCCCAAACGAGCGGCTTTCTCATATAAGCTGGCAGCTTTTTCCAATTCGCCTAAGCCACTTTTACAAGCTGCTTTTGCTGCGATGATGGAAGGGCCTAACAATGCATCGTTTGCACTGAATTTATCCAAATAGTCTAATCCTTTTTTGTATTCAGCTTTCTTCAAGTACGACAAACCGGCAACCAATGCTGCTTCTTTGCCTTTCTTAGTGAAACCATAATCATCGGCGATGTCAACGGCAGAAGTGATTTTGTTCTTCTTGTCACCTTTTAATACGATGTCGAATGAGTCAGTTTTGAAGAAGTGGTACATTTTGGCAAACTTCACTGAAGCTTCTTTTTCTTGAGAAGGCATGTAAAAGTTGAACCAATATATCATGCCACCTACAATCGCCAAGGTTGCAATACCTACGATTTGAACATGTTTCTTATTCACTTCGTAGAAGTTTTTAATTCTGGCTTGTAGTAGTTGATAGCTTTCTTTGATGTTCATAATGGTTAAAAGAGGGCGCGAATATAAGAAATTTAAATTTTAGTCGGTAATATATGGGTAATCGTTTTCGATATAAACATCGGTAAACAGTTCAGAAGCATCTGGATAATCAGAGTTCTCTGCAAATTCAACACTCGCATTTACAAGTGTCATGATGTCATCTTCCATCGCATCCAATTCTTTCTCAGAAGCAAACTTCTTCTTTAAAATGGTCTCTTTGGTAGTCTCCAATGGATCTTTGGTCTTGTAATCCGCCACTTCTTCTTTAGAACGATAACTAGCAGGGTCACTCATACTATGTCCGCGATAGCGATACGTTTTGATTTCAAGAAAAACGGGACCTTTTCCTGTACGTGCATGCTCACAGGCATCCGCAATGGCTTCATGCACCGTTTCACATTTCATCCCATCAACCTGGAAACTTGGCATATCAAAACCCAATCCGATCTTGTAAATATCCAATAGGTTTGTTGTACGCTCTACACTAGTTCCCATAGCATATTGGTTGTTCTCACAGATAAATACCGCGGGTAACTTCCACAACATAGCCATATTAAAAGCCTCGTGAAGGGCGCCCTGACGGGCTGCTCCATCTCCAAAGAATGTCAAACTGACATTTCCAGTGTTTTTATATTGTTCAGCAAATGCCAAGCCGGCTCCCATTGGGATTTGAGCCCCAACAATACCATGTCCGCCTACAAAATTGTGCTCCTTTGAGAACATATGCATGCTTCCACCTTTACCGCCAGTACATCCAGTTTCCTTGCCAAACAATTCTGCCATAACTGCATTTGCAGGAACGCCCATTGCCAAAGCATGGCCGTGGTCACGATACGCAGTAATTACTTTGTCGCCTTTTTTGATGGCCGACATCATACCCGCCGTGATGGCTTCCTGACCTATATATAAATGACAAAAACCTTTGATTTTTTGCTGTCCATACAATTGAGCAGCCTTCTCTTCAAAACGACGTTGCAATAGGATGCTTCTGTACCACTCAAGGTATACTTTTTTACTGAATTTCATTTACGCTGAATAAAGTGTTTGCGAAAATAAAACAATCCATTCAAACTGAGGCATTCTCAATGCCTAAATTCATGAAAGAAACGATTATATCTTTTCCTCGATGTTCTTCACCTTGTCTTTGATCAACCCAATTTCTCGCTGAATCATTCGAATTGCAGGACCAATATCGTCTGATTCTGTTGCTTTGGGCTCCTCAAATTTTGGATTGATATAATTGACAAATTTCCAAACCTCCAATATTTCACTCACTTTAACTGTGTAAGGTGCATATCCCGGATTTGTACTGCATAACAAAAAGGTGCCATCCTCTTCTACGCGATTGTATAATACCTTGAACACGATTCCATCATCTTGTGTAACAACGATATAAGGGTGGCCATTCCTAACCATATTCCAGTCTTGGATGTATTCACCGGTCACAAAAGCACCATCAGATACCGGCGGCATGCTATCGCCTGAAATGGGAAAACTTCTGTATTTGCGATTTGCCGATAAAAATGGAAGATTAAAAGCGGGTAGGGTTTTGATATAATCTGGGTCCGCATAACCCGTGGCATATCCCGCCTTGGCTTTCACCGGAACCAATTCGATATTTTCTTCGTTGTCCGAATTGACCGTTGTGGCCAAAACACGCAATCGCGTACCAGACAAATCTAAGTCGAACCCTTTTTCCAATTGTGAAAGTTGCATTTCACCAACCAAGTTTAAATCGATGCGTATCAATTTATCTATGTTGATTTGGAAAAACTCCGACAAACGAATCAAAATTTGAATGCCAGGCTCGGCAACGCCGTTTTCATAGCTGTTATATGCAGAACGAGTGAGTAATAGGCTCTTGGCGACATCTTCCTGACTCCGTTTGCGGCGTTTGCGTAATAATTTGAGGTTTTCTTTGAGATACATTGTTAAAAAAATTGACAACTTTGTGCTTGGTAAATGAACAACATAAATTTGATATTGTCAAGTTTATCCAACTTTTTTTGTCATTATTTTCATCAGCGTTCAAATTGTCAATAAATTGGTGATTCTATCTGACTCCGATTTGTTTGGACTTTGTAGAAATTGATATTATTTTGCCTGTATGAACTTTTGGTTAATCAAATCGGAGCCCTTCAAATACAGTTGGGATAAGTTCATGAAAGACGGAAACACATTTTGGGATGGTGTGCGTAATTATCAGGCCAGGAATAATCTTAAAGGCATGGAATTGGGTGATTTGTGTTTATTCTATCACAGCAATGAAGGCAAAGAGGTAGTAGGTGTGGCAGAAGTCGTTAAAACCCATTACCAAGATCCTACAACCACCGAAACTGCTTGGGTAGTTGTTGATGTTAAGCCCGTTCATCCCCTAAAAAATCCTGTGTCGTTGTCTGTTTTAAAATCAGATCCAAGGCTTTCAAACATCGGATTAATCAAGCAACCGAGATTATCTGTCATCTCAATCACCAAAGAAGAGTTTGAAACCGTAATTTTGTTATCCAATGAGTCAGCCTAAATTGCTCATCAGCCAAAACAAATTAAACCTGATTATTAGAAGGTTTGCGTTGCAGTTGATAGAATTACATGGTGATTTTTCTAACACCGCCATCATCGGTCTACAACCGAGGGGAATTCAATTGTCGAAGCGATTGGTAGAGGCAATCACCGAACTTCAACCCGAAACCAACTTAAAATATGGCGAACTCGATCATACCTTTTTTAGGGACGATATCGGGCGTGGTGAAATCTTTATGCCCAAGAAATCGAATATCAATTTCTCTACCGAAAGCCTCAATATTATTTTGGTGGATGATGTCTTATATACCGGTAGAAGCGTACGCGCATCGATTGATGCCTTAATGAGTTTTGGCAGACCAAAGCAAGTGGAATTATTGGTCCTCGTAGATCGACGTTTCCAACGGGAATTGCCCATTTCTCCGAATTATACGGGGGTTGTGGTCGACTCTAGAAGTACTGGAGAACATGTAAAAGTGGATTGGTCTTTGGATCATCCTCAAGTGTGGCTTTTAAGCAGTAAGGAATGACATCGAACACACCCATCAAACACCTACTTGGTATTAAGGGATTAAGTGCATCCCATATCCAAACGATTTTTGAAACTGCCGACAATTTCAAAGAATTGCTTAACGGACCGGTGAAGAAAACGCCAGCTTTGCGCGATATAACCATCGCCAATTTGTTTTTTGAAAATTCAACTAGAACTAGGGTTTCTTTTGAACTCGCCGAAAAGCGATTGGGTGCCGATACCATCAATTTCTCAAGTTCATCATCGAGCGTAAAAAAAGGGGAAACCTTAATCGATACGGTTAATAATATCCTTAGTATGAAGGTGGATATGGTCGTTATGCGTCATCCCGCCCCCGGAGCATGCCTGTTTTTATCAAAGCACATCGATGCGCAAATTATCAATGCGGGCGATGGAACACACGAGCATCCAACCCAGGCTTTGTTAGATGCATTCTCAATCCGCGAAAGATTGGGCGATGTAGCTGGGAAGAAAGTGGTAATCGTAGGTGATATTTTGCACTCCCGCGTAGCTTTGAGTAATATTTACAGCCTGCAATTGTTGGGCGCTGAGGTTATGGTTTGTGGCCCGGCAACGCTCATTCCTAAGCATATTTCGCATCTTGGAGTTAAGGTGTCGCACAATTTGGAAGAAGCACTCAACTGGTGTGATGTGGCAAATATGTTGCGGATTCAGTTGGAACGACAAGACCAGCGGTATTTCCCTTCATTAAAAGAATATTCAAATTTGTACGGATTAACTCTAGACAAATTGAATCGATTGGATAAAGAAATTTGCATCATGCACCCAGGTCCAATTAACAGGGGTGTGGAGATTAGTAGCGATGTGGCCGATTCTAAGCATAGTATGATCCTTCAGCAAGTAGAAAATGGAGTAGCGGTGAGAATGGCTGTATTGTTTTTATTAGGCCAACAGAGATTGTAAAAAATGACAGATCAAAATAATTCATCAAACCCCATCCTCGTTCAAAATTTCAGGGGTGGGATCTTAGAGAGTTTTCATAGAGGATCCTTTTGCGTGGTGGATGAAAAAGGGGATGTATTATGGAGTGTTGGTGATATTCAACAGCGTTCATTTCCTCGTTCAGCACTAAAATATTTTCAGCACATTCCTTTTTTGCTTTCTGGTGGATTTGACGATTTGGGCTTCGGACCCAAGGAATTGGCTATCATGTGCGCATCGCATAACGGAGAAGAAATGCATTTGGAGGTGGTAGATGTGGTATTGGCGAAAGTGAAATTGAATAAAGATGCCTTGCAATGTGGAGCCCAGCAGCCGACGCGTAAAAACGACTATATTCGATTGATAAAGAGTGATTTAGAACCAACTTGTATGCACAATAATTGCAGTGGGAAACACGCTGGTTTTTTGGCTCACTGCGTTCATCAAGATTATTCACTCGTTGATTATTTAAGTCCTCAACACCCTTTGCATCAAGCAATCAAAGCTGTAACGGCCCAATTCTATGAAATGAAAGAGGATGACTTAAGTGTAGGTGTTGACGGTTGTTCTGCACCCATTTTTGGCATGCCTTTGTACAATCAAGCCTTGGCATATAAAAACCTAGTCGCACCGATGCCATGGAAGGACGAAGCGATGGATTCTGCTTGTAAACGCATCGTTCACGCGGTGACCCAATATCCCGAATTGATTGGCGGTACAAAACGTTATTGTACTGATTTGATGCGTGTTACTAACGGAAGAATCATCGGTAAAACGGGCGCAGATGGTGTCTATTGCTTGTCGATTCCAGAAAAAAACTGGGGTATCGCAATTAAAGTTGACGACGGTAAAATGGGTCCACAATATCAAGTGGCTCATGGCTTATTGTCAGCATTGGGGTTGCTTTTGCCCGATGAAATTGAAGCGTTGAAATCGCATGGATATTGTGAAAATCTAAACTTTGCAGGCAATTGTGTTGGCTATTCTGATGTAGTTCCATTAAATTCACCCTTGTAATATGGCTTTATTTATCGTAGAAAGCGAAATTTCCCGAATGGATGAGCGCATGGCGCGATTGATTCCCAAGCAAAGGGCTTTCGTGGAAGAAATGTTCCAGCGTGGGGTATTTCACATGTATGCAGTATCCGAAAATTTGGATAAATGGTGGTGCAGCATCGAAGCGGATTCAGAGGAAGATGTTCATCGCATACTAGAAGACATGCCAATAATTGACTGGTTAACTCCTACGATTAACGGGTTGATGTTTTACAACTCAGCAGATCAGATGATTCCACCGATATCTTTGAATTAATACATTAATTACTCAATCCAACTGAAAATCTTGCTCCAACGAATTCCCTTGGAACGATATTCCATATTGCCATTGTAGCTCAAGGGTTGATTGGTTTCAGGATCAATCGCCATTACTTTCTTGATGCTAAAGAAGGTGAATACTGGCTTTCCAACGATATGGTCTTCAGGTACATAGCCCCAATATCTAGAGTCCAAACTGTTGTATCGATTATCGCCAATCATCCAATAATATCCCATTTTAAAGGTATAATTTTTGATTTCTTCCGAGCCACCGTTTGTATAGAATTTTCCATTTTGCATGGTAATTCCAGCACCTTCATATTTGTTAATCGCCAACTTCAAGAAATCCCAATTTTTTGTCGTTAAAGTGATAGACTCCCCACGCTTTGGAAGATACACTTCGCCATAATTATTCAGGTTCCATTTGGCTTTCAAAAAGTCTGTCAACGAGGTGTCTGCATGGTTGTCGATGAGCTGACCATTCTCCCTCACATTACCTGGGAATAATACCCTTTGGTAACCAACATCCATGGTATCAGGAAAAATGCTCAATACAGAAGGATTGTTCTTTAATTGCTCATAATTCTCGGGCCAGGTGAAAATATGATAGGGGATGATGTATTTGCCGGTTTTTTCTGCAGCTTTCTGAATCTGCTCGGCATTGGGTGGGAAGTTGAAATCGCCCAAATTGTTATCGGCTAAAAAGTCTTCGGTGATCGGCTCACGCATCAAAGCGAGATATCGTTTTTGCTGTTTACCCACTCTAGGCAAGGGCTTGCCATTGATGTAGATATTTCCACCCACAATCGAAACGCGATCGCCAGGGATACCCACACAACGTTTTACATAGTTGTCTTTTTTGTCGATAGGAAGATTCAAATCCATTCCCGTCTCAGATTGTTTGTAATCGGAAATGCCATCGGCATTGGCATCGTCGTCTGCGGGCCAATTGAAGACAATGATATCGTTGTTTTTGATTGTATACCAACCCGGCAACCTCATGTAGGGCAATTCTAACAAGTCGGAATAGGCCTTTACGCCCATGATTTGTTTGGTTGATAGAACTGGGACAGAAATGGGCGACATTGGAATTCGCATACCAATTTTTGCTCTGCTCACCACCAAATAATCGCCTACCATCAAGTTCGATTCCATTGAAGGGGTAGGGATTTGATATAGGTCGAAATAAATGGCGCGCATTCCACCAGCCACATAGGCAGCGAATAAAATCGCATCGCCCCATTCCCTTAAACCATTGTGCTTGGGAACGTTGGCTTCTTTCCAATCGCGATCGCCAGCAGGACCATGGTATTTGAGGTCTTTGAAAGCTAGGATAGGGAAGTATATAAAACTAAAGACAGTACCAATCAACTGTTGCCAGTATCCGTTTTTGCCAAAGGAGCGCAAAATATCGAGCGTAATATTAAAACTAAATAAGATGTTGACACCGGGTATCACCATGCCAATCATATACCACTTGGGACGACCTACGATTTTGATCCAATACCACCAACTAAGAATGGGAATCCATGCCATCACTGCCTTTTGACCGGCCGATTTGAACATTTTTGAAAGCCCCACACGGGTAAGTACAAAACAAATCACCCAAAGGATGAGGAATAGGTTGGAATTAAAGCTCTCCATGATTTAGAATCAGTTTTCAAAGTTAAGCAAGTCGGACATACCAAACACGCCCGTTTTTCCGATCAACCATTCGGCGGCAACGATGGCTCCGATGGCAAATCCCTCGCGATTTTTGGCCTCATGTTCCAGTTTGATGCTGTCTACGGAACTTTCAAAACTCAATATATGCGTTCCGGGGACATTGGGTAGACGCTCCGCATAGATTGGAAGTGCCTCTTGTGAATCATTTCCTTTGATTCCTTGTCCATTATCTAAAAGTTCCCAATGATTTAAGGTAGACGACGATTTGATTACGTTTTCGGCCAGCGTAATTGCTGTTCCGCTCGGGGCATCTTTCTTTTCTGTATGATGTATCTCACGGATATTACAATCGTAATTGTGTCCATTCATGATTTTGGTGAGCAGTTTACTCATTTCAAAAAAAAGATTTACGCCTAAGCTGAAATTGGTTGCCGTAAACAAAGAGCCGTTGTACTGAGCGCAATTTTGTTTTATTTGATCCATTTCTTTATACCAACCTGTGGTTCCAACAACTACTGGGATTTGATTCAAAAAGCAGCTATTGATATGATCTACAGCTAGTTCGGGGGAGCTGAATTCGATCGCTACATCAGCTTTTACATGCGTATCAGTGGAATAGGGATTTTGAGTATCGTACTTCCCTACGATTTCATGTCCGCGTTCAATGGCCAATCTTTCAATGATTTGACCCATTTTTCCATAGCCGATCAACAATATTTTCACATTACAAACCTAATTGATTTTCCGACGGAACGCGAGGATTTACTGCGATAAAAGTGTGTATTACAACGAAAAAAATGCAATTTTGTATAAGTATGGGAAAGAAATGGATCTGGGCTATGTTGGCTATTGGTGCACTTGCAGTGGGTTTGAAATTGTGGTTGCTTCCGAATTGGTATTCCACCAACATCGAGAACGTTGCGCTGACTTATGAAACACCAATTTCGCTTTCCGATTTCGATGCGATGGTGAAGGATAAAACTGGATTGTCGACCCCTTTATCTTTAGCCAAAATTGCAAGTTGGCGGGGATTGAAATTGGGTGCTGCCGGTACCTCAACTTTGGTTATTCGTCCCAAAACAAGCTTTTGGAGTTTGATAAAGCTACTTGTTAAATATCAGCGCGAGCAGAAAATGGTGACAATTCTAAGCCATTGGGATTACAATCAATTTCAAAAACAATTGTCTAAACAGTTTGATTGGTCCCCAATAGACTTGGGTGAAGAACTCATGGACCCCACCAATCAAAAGCGCTGGAATGAACAAACATGGCTCAAGAAGAAGGGTTTGGATTCATACAATTGGCAAGCCATCGCGATTCCCAATTCATACATGTTTAAAAGGACGGCAACACCAATTCAAGTGTTGGATCGATTGGTGAAAGAGGCACATGACTTTTGGACAAAAGAGCGGATCTTGGCGGCAAGTAAATTGGGCTTGACACCCGTTGAGGTTGTGAGATTGGCCTCTATAGTAACCAAGGAGAGCAATCACGTTCCTGAGTATGGGAAAATTGCATCTACTTATAAGAATCGTTTGAAAATTGACATGCTGCTTCAAGCTGACCCAACAGTGGTTTTTGCCAGAGGCAGAGCGGGTAGGGTATTGAATCGGGATACCAAAATCGAATCGCCATATAACACATATTTACATACTGGTTTGCCCATTGGAGCACTGTGTATTCCTAGCTTGAATGCTATTGACTCTTGTTTGTTTGGGGCACAGTATCCATATGTTTATTTCTGTGCAAAATCGGATCTCACCCCGCAGCATGATTTTGCGATCACGTTGGATGAGCACAATAAAAACGCCCAGCGATTCCACCGGGCGTTAAATGCATTGAAAAAGAAGTAATCCGAACTTATTGTTTGATGAATTGCTTGCAGATAGCCGTTTGATTTTCTGCGATGGCATTCACGAAGTACAAGCCGTTTGAAAGATTTTCGATGTTTACATGGTCAACATTCTTTCCCGAAAAAACTACCTTCCCATTCTGAGACATGATTGTCACTTTGCTAACGTTAGCAGAGAACTTAATTTCATGTGAGGCAGGGTTCGGATAAACCGAAAAGCTAGTAGAATTTGCCAAGGAATTAATTTTGGAAGAGGCAGCTGCAGGGAAACTCAACGAAGTTTTTACCACTTGATCGCCATTATCATTTCCACTTGAGTTAGAAACTACACCAGAAGCATAAATTGACACCGTGCCAGATGCAGTGGCGGGTGCTGTCCAATCAACATACCAAACACCAAGTCCTGGCGTGTTGTGACCGCAAATGCTGCGGTTACCACTGGTATAAATGGAAGTTCCTGTAGAATTTCCACTCATCGTCCCAATTCCAGCATTGCTGCTGTTAATCACAGTCAATTGAAATCCTTTTTTTATTGATGTCCCACCCATTTTTACTCCTATCGTGTATGTTTTGCCTGGAGTGTATTCTGTGGCAGCGGAAGCAGTTGACTTATCGATGACGGTAACTACAATATCACCTCCTAAATTGGCAGTTCCGCCATGACATGCAGAACAGTTTCCAGATGATCCAGGGGCATTCGTTCTGTCGCCACCAGGTCCGCTAGCATTGCTCGAATTAACAACAACCAATATTGCACCGGCTATAATGGCTAAAGTAGTTCTAATGTATTTTTTCATAGTATTCTTAATCAACAAAAATATGAGCGAGCCGCCAAATTCCCAAATGGCAAAAAAGTTGTCAAAAAATCGCATTTTTAATTCAATAATATACCCAAGGCTCAAAGTGATTTATTAGATTTGCAATCAGATGAATACACCAAACGATTACTTACCCATCCTGATACAAATTGGTGTCGCTGTGGGATTTGTAGTACTCACTTTGGGCGTTTCCCATTTGTTGGGGCCCAATAGGAAAACTGCTAAACGAGAAGACAATTTTGAGTGTGGTATTGAAAACCAAGGAAATGCGAGATTTCCTGTTTCAGTAAAGTACTTTCTATCAGCCATTTTGTTCGTGCTGTTTGATGTAGAGGTGATCTTCTTTTATCCCTATGCTGTCAACTTTAAAGAAATGGGCTGGTCAGGCTTCGGCGCAGTTGTAGCCTTTGTTGGCTTCTTTTTGATGGGTTTTATTTATGTTTGGAAACGTGGTGCCCTTGAATGGGAAAAATAAAAAAGTATGGTAAAAGTTGTTGAATCACCGGAAGGAGTAGAAGGACAAGGTTTCTTCGCTACCTCTCTAGATAAAGTTATTGGATTGGCTCGTGCCAATTCTATTTGGCCTCTGCCTTTCGCGACATCGTGCTGCGGTATCGAGTTTATGGCCACCATGGGTGCAAATTATGATTTGGCGAGATTTGGTTCTGAGCGGTTGTCTTTTACACCTAGACAAACAGATTTGTTGATGGTAATGGGTACAATCTCAAAAAAGATGGCCCCTGTACTGAAACAAGTGTATGATCAAATGGCAGAACCCAAATGGGTATTGTCGGTTGGGGCATGTGCATGTTCCGGTGGAATTTTTGATACTTACAGTGTGTTGCAAGGGATCGACAAAGTAATACCAGTGGATGTATACGTTCCTGGTTGTCCTCCGCGCCCAGAGCAGATTATCGAAGGATTGATGAAAATTCAGGAATTGGCTAAAAACGAAAGTCTTCGCAGAAGAGATACCGATGAATATGCCAAAATGTTAGAGAGTTATAACATTGAACAAGCCAAATAAGAACAATCATGAATAACGAGATCTTAATGGCTTTTATCAATGAGAACACGAATAACTCAGCGGTTTGTTCAGTGGATCAATACGATATGCTGAATGTCAATGTCACAGCAGATCAGTTGATTGATTTGGTTGATGTATTGAAGAACAAGCAGGGTTTTATTTACCTCACTGATATTTGTGCTGCGCATTATCCCGAAAAGGTGGGTGCAGAATTCGAAGTGATTTATCACTTGCATAATCTTATCGAAAATCAACGTGTTCGATTGAAAGTGGCTTTGGCTGAGTCTGATATCAATATTCCAACCCTCACCGTTCATTTTGTTGGGGCCAATTGGATGGAAAGAGAAACGTTTGACTTTTATGGCGTAAACTTCGTAGGTCACCCTGACTTGCGTAGAATTTTGAATATGGACGATATGGATTATCATCCCTTGCGTAAACAATACGCTTTGGAAGATGAAACCAGAACCGATAAAAACGATACATTCTTCGGACGATGAGCGAGTTAATTATTAAAAGTACCGGTCAAATGATCTCTACGGAGACCATCGATGGCGATATAGCAACCCTAAACCTAGGACCAACGCACCCTGCAACGCACGGTATCTTTCAGAATATTTTGAAAGTGGATGGCGAGCGGATTTTGAGTGCCGAACCTACCATCGGTTATATTCACAGAGCCTTTGAAAAATTGGCCGAGCGTAGACCCTACAACCAAATCACCCCAATAACCGATCGTTTAAACTATTGCTCTTCACCCATCAATAACATTGGTTGGCACATGACAGTGGAGAAATTGGCCGGAATTGAAGTGCCAAAGAGAGTGGATTACATGCGTGTGATTGTCATGGAATTGGCTCGTATCGCGGATCACTTGGTTTGTAATTCGGTGATTGGAGTGGATACAGGTGCATTAACAGGATTTACTTACATGTTCCAAGAGCGTGAGAAAATCTACGAATTGTATGAAGAAATTTGTGGAGCCCGTTTAACAACCAATTTGGGTAGAATAGGGGGCTTTGAGCGTGATTTCAACGATATTTTTCATGCCAAATTGAATGCCTTTTTGAAAGAGTTTCCTGTTAATTTTGATGAGTTTGATCGACTCCTCACACGTAACCGTATTTTTATGGATCGTGTCATTGGCGCCGGACCTATCACCGCGGAAAGAGCCGTTGAATACAGTTTCTCAGGCCCCAATTTGAGGGCTGCAGGATTGGACTACGACGTGCGTGTGATGAATCCATATTCAAGTTACCAAGATTTTGATTTTAGCATCCCTGTTGGAAAAGATGGTGATACCTATGATCGTTTCGTGGTCCGACAGGAAGAGATTCGTCAGAGCTTGAGCATCATTCGTCAGGCCTTGGATAAAATGCCTTCGGGTGATTTTCATGCCAATGTACCTGAATTCTATTTGCCTCCAAAAGAAGAAGTATATCGCAGTATGGAATCGCTCATTTATCACTTTAAAATTGTGATGGGTGAAACTACGATCCCTGCGGGTGAAGTGTATTACTCAGTAGAAGGTGCCAACGGTGAATTGGGTTACTATTTGGTGAGTGATGGCGGTCGTACCCCATATCGTCTGCATTTCCGTAGACCATGTTTTATCTATTATCAAGCTTATCCAGAAATGATTGTGGATTCAGTGCTCAGCGATGCGATTTTGACGATGAGTAGCATGAACGTAATCGCTGGGGAGTTAGACGCTTAAATTGTATCGTTGTGAGTCAAGAGAATATTCAGTTACCAGAAGATTTGTTGCAAGAAGTGGGGCGACAAATTGCGAAATTCCCGGAAGGGATGCAGAAAAGTGCTTTGTTGAGCGTTTTGCATATCGCACAAGCCCATTTTGGTCATTTGTCTGAACCCGTGATGGATTATGTAGCTAGATTGTTGCATATTTTACCAATCGAGGTGTATGAAGTGGCTACCTTTTATTCGATGTACGATACCGTTCCGGTGGGGAAGGTGAAATTGGAAGTTTGTAGAACAGGTCCATGTATGATTGAAGGCGCAGAAAAAATAGTATCGTATATAGAGAATAAACTGGGCATCAAAGACGGTGAGACCACCGCTGATGGAATGTTTACGCTGAAAACAGTGGAATGTCTTGGCGCATGCGGCTATGCACCGATGTTGCAGGCCGGGGAGAAGTTTCATGAGCATTTAACGGAAGCCAAGGTCGACGAATTAATCGAACAGTATCGTAATAACCCTAAAGCCAATTATTTGGGCCTATAATTATGGATCGCAAACTATTATTAGAGCATATCGGGGTTGAAGGAATTCACACCCATGACGTATATCGTAAACAAGGTGGATATAATGCGGTTGAAAAAGCGCTAAAATCCATGTCGCCCGATGATATTGTTGAAGAAGTTAAAAAATCTGGACTCAGAGGTCGTGGCGGTGCAGGATTCCCAACAGGGATGAAGTGGAGTTTTATTGCAAAGCCAGAAGGCGTTCCGCGTCATTTTTTGTGTAATGCAGACGAAAGCGAGCCCGGAACTTTCAAGGATCGTTATTTGATGGAGAAAATTCCTCACCTTTTGATTGAAGGAATGATCTTGTCGTCTTATGCTTTGGGTTGCAATCAATCCTACATTTATATCCGTGGTGAATACATGTATGTCCTTCAGATTTTGGAAAAAGCCATCGCCGAAGCCTATGCAAACGGTTGGTTGGGCAAAAATATCAAAGGAAGCGGATTTGATTTGGAATTGGCTGTTTCTACCGGCGCAGGTGCTTATATCTGTGGTGAAGAAACTGCATTGATAGAAAGTTTGGAAGGTAAAAGGGGCAATCCTCGGATTAAGCCACCATTCCCAGCGGTAAAAGGGTTGTGGGGTAGACCAACAGTAGTAAATAACGTAGAAACGATTGCTGCGGTTGTTCCCATCGTAAATGAAGGGGGCGATGCGTATGCTCAGTTTGGCATTGGAAGAAGTACCGGTACTAAATTGATTAGTGCCTCAGGAAATATCAATAAACCAGGGGTTTACGAAATTAATATGGGTATCACCGTGGAAGAGTTTATTTACTCCGATACCTATTGCGGTGGGATGAAAAATGGCAAAAAGTTGAAAGCGTGCGTGCCAGGTGGTTCTTCTGTACCCATTTTACCTCACTATTTGGTTTGTAAAACTGCCGGAGGTGAAGATAGATTAATGTCGTACGAGAGTTTGTCCGATGGCGGTTTCGCTACCGGAAGTATGTTGGGTTCAGGCGGTTTTATCGTTTACGATGAAGACCAATGTATCGTTCGAAATACGTGGAATTTCTCGCGCTTTTATCACCATGAAAGTTGTGGACAGTGCAGCCCTTGTAGAGAAGGAACGGGTTGGATGGAGAAAGTTTTGCATCGACTAGAATATGGTCATGGTAAAATGGAAGACATCGATTTGCTTTGGGATATTCAGCAAAAAATTGAAGGCAACACCATTTGTCCTTTGGGCGATGCGGCTGCTTGGCCTGTTGCGGCTGCGATTCGACATTTCAGAGAGGAATTTGAGTGGCACGTGAATGAACCCAAAATTTGTACAACAAAAAATTACGGTTTAGTAACCGAGAAAAAATTTGAGCCAGTTAACGCATAATCATGTCAGAAACTAACCCAAAATTCAAAGTAACCATCGATGGTGTAGAAGTGGAAGTTGATCCAGGGACCACCATCCTCAATGCAGCGCGTTTGATTGGCGGTGACCTCGTTCCCCCAGCCATGTGCTACTATAGCAGTTTGCAAGGTAGTGGCGGTAAATGTCGCACCTGCCTTGTGGAAGTCAGCAAAGGCTCTGAAAAAGACCCTCGCCCCATGCCCAAATTGGTGGCAAGTTGTTCAACGCCTATCATGGATGGTATGGAAGTGAAGAACAAGAGCAGCGAAAAGGTGATGGATGCCCGCGCCGGCGTAGTTGAAATGCTTTTGATCAATCACCCATTGGATTGCCCTATATGCGACCAGGC
>Ga0078894_10000476_pt1 | contig 27891 bp, 43 predicted proteins | sample LauGreSu1BDMLBSD_2_FD_67506 | JGI IMG/M metagenome (GOLD analysis project Ga0078894, IMG submission 67506) | Freshwater lake microbial communities from Lake Michigan, USA - Su13.BD.MLB.SD (version 4) (version 4) | ecosystem: Environmental > Aquatic > Freshwater > Lake | place: Lake Michigan... | reverse complement strand
TTTCTTGAACTCCAAAGGCAGCGTGATGTTTGCGGCGGAAAGAATGGGTCGGATGCCGTCGAGCAGGATTTCCTGGAAAGGCAGGATGACCGTCTTGAGCATCAACTCGTAGGCATCCTTCATCTCGTCCGCGTTACTTCCGAATCCCGTATCCCCTCGCAACCCAAAGAGAAGAGGCGAAGTCACCCGATGGCCCGACAGCACCTTGAGGCTGACCTCCTTGGAGAGGTAGTCGTACAGGCGGTGGGGGTCAGGGATGTTAAATGGCTCGACCGTCGGAGCGTTCTCTTTGTCGTCGTTGTAGACGATAAGCATCCTTCCTGCGTTTTCCGCCCCGCTGAATTTTGCGTTGATGGCACGCTCCATTTCCACCCGCTCATCGTCCGTAGGTTGCCCGTTATTGAACGAAATCATCATCGAAGGGAACAGGCCATTCTTGATGCTGGCGAGGTGGTATTCGGCGATGTTTTTGTCCAACTCAATGTACTTGGTCGAACCCACGTAGTCCGGGATGCCGTAGTAAAAATCGATAGGGCTGTAGACCTTGATGTGAATCAGGTGCGAAGCGGCCGTGCGGTCGTCCGTGCTGAAAGCAGGGATGGGCTGTGGCTCGCTGCGGCCTGCGTTGACCTCCGCCCAGTTCGTCGAGTAGTAGAACGTGGGAACTTGGTCTTGGTCGTCGGCCTTTCCGCAACGTACGTACGAAGCAGGGACGTGATTGGTCTCTGCGATGGTGCTGCGGTCTTGACTCCAAATCACTTGGAAGTAGCAGTTGCCGTACAACTTGAGGTCGTGGGCGGCACGCTTCATACAGTCCTTTTTAAACAGCCCCTGCAACTTCAGCCACTGGTCGACGTGGGCATCCTTGTCGGGGGAGTCCAACCCTTCCCCGTAAATCATGTCCCCGATGCCTTTGATGATGGCCGAGTTGATAGCCGAACTGATGTACAAGTCCTCGAGGTAGTAGGGGTAGGCGTTGTCGTCGCCAAAGAACGCCCACTCCTTGTTGTTCGTGATGAACGCGCTGCCTAACTCCGGCCCGTAATTGAGGACGCTTAATGAAATCTTAGTCATCTACGTAGACGTGGTTAGGGCTTTGGGCGGGATTGTACTCGACAAATGTACTCTCCGTCAGAGGGGTTCCGTTGCAGACGTAAGCCAAATGTCTCTGCAACAATGGCCCTGCTACGGTCTCGTTTACTCCCACAATGTACATTCCTTCAGGCAACCCCTCGAAATCATAAATATACTCGGTAGCACGCTCCGTGACGCTGTTCACGTCGATGTCGAAGGTGAACGTCTCTTGAGTTACAAGGTGCTTGAAATCGAAGAAGTTTCTGTCTCCCGCCAGGGCATTCGGGTAGTACAAATAGAAGGTCGTATAGTTGTCTTTGCCTTGTGCTGTGATGAGTATCATGTCTCAAAGATGCAAAAAAGGGGCAGCACTTTTGCCGCCCCTTTCCACTTAACCAAACCGAAATTACGCAGGCGCAACCACCGCAATGCCGTCGATGGCACTAAATGGGTTGGCTGCTGTTCCGGCAGCACCAAAGTAGCACATCTGCCGCTCGCGGCCCGTAAACTCCAGCGTGATACCTTTCATATCGTTCATCGCAGTTCCTGAAGCAAAGGAACCGCTCGTTACATCCATCCCGTTACGTGCGCCCAACAGATAGAGTTGGTCGTCGTTATCGAGTACCCAAATGTTGGGGCGGCCGTAAGTGAGGTTTTGAACCTCTGCGATGTCCGTCGCGTCAGGAGTTTGCAATACAATAGTCAACTTTTGGCTGTAGTAGTACGTGCCGTTGTTGATGTCCGTAGAGATGCTAATGTCAAAATTTGACAACTCCGGCCGCAGTCGATACTCGTAAACGGACAAATCCGTTCCCGAGGTCACTATGCTAATCGTGTTGCCCGTGGCTGTAAATCCCGTTTGAGCAGGAATGTCCACGTAGTTTTGAATGTACACCTTACGGATGCCGCCTAACTGATTCTTACAATCAATGTTGCGGCCCGCTGTGATTAAGCAAGGCATCGTTCAATTACGCAGTTACCCAAGTTGCACCAACAATGGCATCGGCTGGGATACGCGATTGTACGCCCAACGCAAACCGCATCACGATACGGATGTTGTCCGAACCATCGTACTGATAGGTCGGAATCCACTGGATGTCGGTTTGGTCGGTACCCACGTTCGAGCCATACACGAGGTTTTCCTTGTAGGTCAACACAATCGCATCGTCGAACATACCTGGGCATACGTTGATGGGAACACCCATAAAGCCGATGCCGTCGAAGTTCTGCGCGGTTGCAAGGTTGTTGATACCAAGGTTGTTGGCTGTCACCCCTGCGCCCAAACCTGCAAGTTGCTGGCAGTACAGAGCGTAGGTCTTCTTGTTCACGTAGAACGCCAAACCTGGCTTGGACAAGATACCCGGCTTATCGGTTGCGGCCTTCGTGTACACCAAGTTGAACTGGGTGATGGCGTTTGCATTGGTGATAGTCGCAATGTCCACCTCCGTGCCTCCTGCCAACCCGGATGCATCAAATCCTGCCTCGTCGAAAGTACCATCGTTGGAAAGGAATCCTACGCCAAAGACGCTTGAACCTTGCCACAATTGATTCTCGATGCTTTCAGCGGTCTTCGCTGCAACCTCGGCCAACGTAAAGTTGACAAACTCCGGGGTCATCACATTCGTGGTAGCCCGAGCAGTTGCCGTACCATGCCAAGTTGGGTACACGGTCTTACGGCAAATTTCCTCATTCACCATAAGGTCTTTGAGCGTCAAAACTTTTTCGCCGATGGTAGTATCGTTTCCGCTCGTGAAAGCACACGCTGCCACAGCCAACGGGTCAGTTACTGCAAGCGTAGGAAGTACGGCCTTGTGGTGGATGCCTTCCAAAACGGTCACGAATCCTTTGGCGACGGTATCGTTTGATTTCGTTGCTGCTGCCAAAATGGGGTACTTCAGTTCCCCTGCGTAGGTGTTTGCGCCTACGGTGATGTCGAAATTCCGACGACGGGTGTTAATTCCAAAACTCATCTTACAACCAATTTTTGAGTGCTGCAAATACCCGGCTCTTTGCGTCCCCCTCCTGCGGAATTGCAACTTGTGCATTCCGGCCTTGTGGGGCACGTGAAAGTTTCTGGGCGGCGGGTGCTGCGCCCATCTGTGCGAGTTGCTTACGCAATTCGACAATCGTAGCCCGCTGGCGACGAATCACATTGGCGGACAAATCGGTACGACCTTCTGAACCACGACGTCCTTCGCGGGACAATTCGCGACGCGATTCACGCATCGGCATACGCTCTTCGCTGCGGAAACGACGCTCCCGCGAAAGTTGACGTTCCCGACGTGCGCGTTGGAATTCACGCTCCCGACGGAGGCGTGATGCTTCGGTCTTTTGGGGCTGTTCGCCGCCCCCTGCGTTGACTAAATCTTGTGCCATTTGAAACACTGCTTCGGCTTGTTCGGCGGATAGCCCCATATCCGTCAGGAGTTGAACAAATTGTGACTGGGAATCCGGGGCCGATTCCTCAGTGGTGGTCTCGCTGGTTTCAGCGGTCTCCTCGGAGGCTACCTCCTCGAAGTTGCGGCGGTGCCGCTTAAAAAGTGTGCGTGCCATATTATTTCAGGTTTTTTGAAAGTCGTCATTCATCATATATCCAACGAATACCGCTATCCTCCAATGCCTCTATTACCTCATCGACGTGCAACTCGGACACTTCAATGTTTGTTTGGTAAGGATACATGGGCATTTGGGTGTCCCACAAATCGTACAGAATGATTCCCGCCAACACTTCTTTGACAATGCGGGCAGGGGCATCCGCTCGTAAGTAAATTATTGGAACCATGACTAAAAGGTGCCTGCCATATTTATTTGGGTCTCAATATTCTTCGCGAATGTAGAAAATCGCCTCACTGGGACTGACAACATCAAAGTCGTCAACAATCACGTAAAAAGCCTCCATCAGAACGTCTTGCACCTCGTACCATTCGATGGGCACAAATGCCTTCAGGTGGAGAGCGGTCACAATGCCTTGATTTTCAACCTCCGTGACAATCACTTCTCCGTCGGTCATTTTGCCGAGTTCGTTCTCAATCATCCACACCCAAGGCGGCAGGGTGGCAAAACGGTGGTGGTTCATGGTCTCAGATATAACGCTCCAGCCAGGTTCCCCACTGAGAGTCGTTCCACTTCAGTCGGTCGTTGGGGCTGATGAGCCAGTAGTTCTTGTAGATTTCCCGTGCGGAGTCCTCGTCCAAGTCGGGGCCAAGGAACTCAACCCATCCTTCCTCGTCGAAGAACTCCATCGAGTTAGCCAGTTGGTCAATCAGCAATCCAACCACCCCGGCTTCGGAAGCGAATTGGCGACTGAAGTCGCTGCGTTCAAAATCGACAAAACTTTCAAAGGAGTCAGTTGCCGAGTCCACGAACTCCTTTGCCTTGTCTATATCCTTGTAAATCAGAGGGCCGAGGTTTTTGTTTTCCTGAGCCAAGTCCGCTAAAGTGAACCGGATGTTGGACAGGATTGTTGATGCCTCTACCATCGCATCCAACAACTCGTCGTAGGAGTTAAAGTAGATGGCAAAATTTCTACGTTTCATTTCAGAATTCATTTAGGTACTTCACTTCTTCTAACACCCGCAAAAACAAGTCCAAATCGTACTCGCGGATGAATCCGAAGAGGCCGTTGGCTTGGGTTTCGACTGCAAACCAGTCGCGCCTTTCGATGGCTTGTTGCAGGTTGGGCAGTTGATTCTGAACGTAGTCGTCAAAGTAGTAGTCGAGGGCAAACTCGTCCAACATCATCTGCAATTCCTCAAGCGGGCTGTTCGTCCACGTGCGGTATACTTTATCCCAAAATCCCATCGTCTTACTTGTTTTGGGAAAGTTGTTGGTAACGCTTCTCGAAGTAGCGTTTCCAAAGATTTACCTTGTCTACGGGTGCGGCCATCTTCTCCTCGGGTTCCGCTTCGATGACCTCGGACACCTTTCCGTCGTAGTCCACCAACACGCCATCAAAGACCTCGATGGGAACCCCGGCCTCGGTGGTGTAGTTTCCGTTGGCAAGGGGAACGGGCATGCCCTTGCTGTCGAGGGTGAAGACCGAAACTCCGGGTTCCAACTTCTCCGCTTCCGTTCCGATGACTTTGCCGTCGGACAACTTAGCCTCGGCGTAGAGTTTCCGCTGCCGCATGACCTTCATCAACTTGGACATCAGGCTTTCGCGTTGCGCCTTGAGGATTTTGTCTGCGAAGTATCCCTCGATGCTGAAGCCTCGCAACTCCCCTGATTTCACCTTGCCCCACATCTCCTCGTTGGCGCAGTGCACGCGAACCATCCACGTCCCTTCAGGAACGGAGAGTCCATAGTGTTTTGCCTTGTCGAGTTCGGGATTGACTACAAGCCAGGATTCCACCACCGAAACTCCGTCTACGGGAATCTGATGCTCGAAGGTGTGGTTGTTGGCGCGGTTCTCTTTCAGGAAAAGTTCGGCGCATTGGCGCACGGTCTCCTTGCTGAAGAAGACGTCGTACTCTTCGTCGGAGCCTTCATCCAAGCGAGGGATGTGCTTGTCGGGGATGAGGGCGGGGCCGATGAGCGTCTGCTTCTCTTCGTCGATGGCTGCCAACTGCGTGAGTTGGCTCTTGCCCTGCTTGGAAAAGTAGATGAAGTTGCGCTCGATGGCCGGGTATTTTACAAGCGAGATGGCTTCGACCCCGATGGCTTGTTCCTCGGGGTCAATGAGCAGTTCTATGAGTTTGCGCTCTGCCACCTGATTTTTCGTCAAGTTAGCGTGACCTGCAAGTGTGCCACACCGGTCTCTATGTAATCAACGTACACGTAATAAGCACCCATCCTCTCAAACGCATCTACAGAATGGTCAACATAGTCGTCTCCACTTACATAAACGTTATAGTGATACAGAGTGTTCATGCCATTCTGCTCCTCGTAATCAAACTTATATTCTACAATCCACCCGTATTTTTCCTCAATGCGCCGAGCCATGTCGGCCATCTCTTTGTCTGTGTAGTACTGCATTCTTTCTTGCGGATTAGAAATCGCCCTCGGCCAAATAACGGGATTCGTACAACTCCTCGGTGAGGTCTTCCAAGGCAGTCAAAGCGGCCTCGTACTTATCCCACAGACGTTGGTCAGATGAATCGGGGGATTCTTGCAGGTAATCCCAAATTCCTTGGGTGCGAATCTGCTTCAGCAACCCTGCAATTTCTCGTGGTTCCATGTCTTCAATACTTAACGGTTCAAATGTATGTTACAACCTGGCCCTTCTCGCAATGCCTGCGGTCATATTTAGTTGCGCTTGCATTTGGCTCTCAACCACGTACGCTTGTACGGGGCCGATGTTGAACTGGGGGTTGGTCGGAGGTGCCACGTTGGGAATGAGGGCTTGCGAAATCGGCCGGGAGGCCGTGTCGGGTTCGTTGCCTTGAGGTGCGCCGATGATTCGTTTGATACTGCTGAAGGCAGCAACTACTGTGCCTATCATCGAAGCGATGTAACCTGCAAGGGCAAATGGTGCACCCGGCCCCGCCGCCGCCGCTGCTTCCGCCGCTCCTTTCACTGCGCTCGCCATCGCCTGCGCTTGACTCAACAGCACCTCGGCAATGGCCAACTTGCGCTGCCGCTTACTTCCTTCCTCGCTTAAGTCGGCCAGTTGCCCAAAGAGGCTGCTGACTTCGTTAGCGAAACCTTGGATGGCTTGGAACCGCTCGTTGGCGTATTGGCGCGATTCTTCTGCGGCCTCCTTTTCGACTGCGGCGATTGCCTTGGCCTTCCACTCCTCCAACTTGACCGTCTCAAGCCCGTACTTGGTGGCGATGGCCAGTTGCTCTTGATACTCCGTTTCGATGTCGGCGAGTTTCTTTTCCTTGTCGGTAAAGAAGAAGGCCTCGTAATCGGCACGCGCCTTCGTTTCAGCATCGGCATCCTCCTTGCGGTATTTCTCCCGCAGTTCGGTCAACTCCAGCAGGTACTGGTCTTCTATCGCCTTCAGAGCGTTCGCCTTCTCCTCGGCCGTCATCTTCAACTTGTCCAACTGAGCCATCTGCTCCGTCAGTTCATCGCCCAGACGCTTCTCGGCCAGTTCGCGCTCCGACAAGTTGAACTCCTGCTGACGGTTTAACTGCTCCTCCCAAAAAGCATCTCTTGCCGCCGCCTCTTGCTCGCGCATCGCCTTGTCTTCATCCGCCCAGCCCTTCTCCATCGCCTTCAACTCCAAGCGGTACTTGGTGTAGATATCGTCGATGAGTTCCTGGCCCGCTCCGATGGCTTTTGCCTTCTCCAATTCGTCGGCACGGGCATACTCCAACTCTTTACGTGCGCGGTCGCGGTCGTCGGCGATTTTCGCCAACGTAATCTCGCGGTCTAACTTGCGAGCCATCTCCGCACGGGCCTTGGCGTCTTGGGCTGCCTTGCGTGCGGCCTCCTCCGCCTTGCGTAGGGCTTCTGCTTTATCTCTTTCCGCTTGGGCGGCAGCGTTAGCGGCCTCGGTCTGCTTGCCCTCCACATAAACCAACTCGCCAGTGACGCGCGTCAGGCGTTCGGTGATGTCTGCGACATCTTGGGATGCGCTTTGCAGGCCTGCGGCCTTGGAAACCAAGTATCCCCACGTTCCCAAATAGTCGTACCACTGCTTCTCCGCCTGCTCTACCGCTTGGGCCTCCGCTTCCAACAAGGCCTGTTGCAAGGCCTGCTGTTCCGCACGCAGACCTTCCAAGCGGATGTTTTCGCGGATAGCATTTGACAAACGCTCCTCGCTTACCGCCTGCTCCAAAGTGAGACCTTGGAGTTCGGGCATGATTTTCTGCAACTCGCGCAGGGCTTGATTCCTCGCAGTCAACGAAGCGGTGCTGTTCTCGACAATGTTTGAGAGGAACTGGGTGGTGTTGGTGAACTCGTTGACGGCATCCGACCCTGCTTTGGCCGCGTCCTTCATCGCCTTCATCCCGGCCGTTGTTCCTGTCAGGAAATCGGAAATCTTCTCCCAGTTGTCGATAATCCACCGGAAGCCTTCCACGATAAGGAAGATGGGAACGGCCTTAATTGCCGCCCCGAGGATTTTGAAGGAGCCACCCATCCGTCCTACCTGGCGCGAGGTGGATTCAAACCTCCGCTGAAGCATTTGCAGGTTGCGAGGCAGCAAGTCCTTAAACAAGTTGAGGCCGTCTTTCCATCCGCCCGTGGCTTTTGCTCCTGCCTCCGAACCTTTGCGTCCGGTGTTTTCTAACTTGGCTTGTGTCGCCTCCGCCGCGTTTCCTACCTCTTCGATGGCGGCAACTGCCTCCGAGGAGTCCCCGTTGATTTTAATATCTGCTTGTTGCATTGTGCTTAATCATGTTCTTGCGCTCGCGCAGAGGCTTGTCCATCGAGTACAACCCATAAAACCGGTTAAGGATAGGATGCCCGTAGACCGTCCGCGCTTGGCCTTGTTCGATAATTGCGGGGATGCGGCACCCCACGATGTTCAACCACTGCTTCATTCCCAGTTCATAAATACGCCATCCTGGAACAGGATTTCATCCGAGTTTTCCCACAACGCATCGCCCTCATCTGTCACATCCGGAACCATCCGTTTGATAGTGCTAATGCGGTACATAGTTACATCAATAGCCCACATAATATTGCGGTTATTGCCCCCTGTAACGAGAATCCTAAACTCGCTGGGGTAGCCCGAAATGGCCGATAACGTAATTGTCTTTGCTCCGCCGCCCGTGCTCTTGACCTCGGCGACCATATGTTGTCCAACTACGCGGGCCACGTTCTGAATCACCTGAACCGACCCAATCCATTCTTGATGGTGGGTGTGGCCTATAACTCCCGATGTTCCCCCTACCTCCGTAGCCACAACGGTGATGCGCATCGAGTAGATGCCTTCCTGCGCCAAGTAAATCTTGCCGCTTTTAATCTCCGTTGCCTCTGTAGGCGTGGCGTTGGTGGTGTATTGGGTCAACTGAAAACCCGAGATGGCAATGGGAACGTCGCCGTTGCTGCTGGTGTGGACAGTCGTCTCCTGTCCCTCGAAAGGGTAGGGAGGTTCCGTGCCGGGGATGGGGTTGGTTGGCCCCGTGTCCGTTGGAGTTCCGATAGGGTCTTGGTAGTCAAAGCCTCCACCCGGCACGCGCCAAAAGCACTCGCCGATTTCGCTGTCCCACGCGTACCCATAACGAACGCAGCACTTGGCCGTTCCCGCAGTGGGGTTGCCCTCGGTATCCACAAAGGAGATGGTTCCGTCTGCCTCAAAGCGGTCGATGACGACATCGCAGTCGTAGGCACCCTTTTCCAGCACCTTCACCAGCGTCACCTTTGCCGGCTTATCCCCGTCGACGTTCCACCCGTTGATGGAAACCACGCGCCAGTACCCATCTACAATCCAAATGGCGTCGCTCCATTCCAGGTTGCGCACGTCTTCGGCAGTCAAGTACATGGTGCATTCCAGCGTGCGGCAATCCTCCGAGTACAACTCGTTGATGTATGCGGCCCAAAACTTCCGATAGCATCCGTAGTCGGTGGCTTCGCCGATGGCCCAAAACTGATACGGATGTGGATGCCAAGCCATCGCCCAACTCTCCTCGTCGGTGACCGCCTCGCTGTACATGGTGAAGTTCGGGTAGGAGAAGGTCTCCGTTCCGTCAATCCAAAGGCCAAAAGGCACCGTCCGCAGGCCGTGGTAGAAAGCGAGAATCGGCCCTCCCGTCGCAGGCTTGTCGTCTCCCCCGTCATATTGGAAAAGGTGGTGCCAGCGGTAAGAGTAGATGAACTGGTTTGCAACGGACGACTTCAGAAGGCTGAGTTGGTGAGGCACAAACGTCCCGCCTATGGTTTCCTCTTCTGTGGCAAAGGCGTTCGTGTTTTCATATCGGTATGTTCCATAGACCTCGCCATTCAGTTCTTGGAAACCTTGATTCTTGTGGTCGTTGCCTTCGGCATCGCTGAAAATCAGCGTTTTCTTCTGCAAGTCCGTTGTTGGCTTCATCAACATCGGAGAGTTCATATCCAACTTGGCTGTCCAGTCCTTCGTCTTGTCTGAGGTGGCGATGAAGTCGGGCCATGGTTCGCACTTGATGTAGACGCTTTCTTTTGGCGCAGGAGCCACCACAAGGTTGAACTTGGTGATGACCGCCTTCAGCCAGGCATCGACGGAAATCTTGGGAAAGTTGGCTATGACGTCCACGATGCCCACGCTACCGCTTTGGTAGTTGACCATCTGAACGTAGGTGTTTTCGCCTGCGTTAATCGTCAGGCTGGAAACTCCGTAGACGTTCGTGTAGAACCGAAGTTCTTGGCCCTCGGCCAAGGCGGCCCAAAAGTATCGGAAGTACTGGTAGGTCTGCCCTTTGGCATAACTTTCCTCGTCCGTCAGCGTTGTTTGTGGTGTTTGAGCCACCGTGACAAATGAGTACGTCCCGACCCCCGCAGCAGTCGTGACCTCCATCGCCCAAATGAACTGGAAACTTCCTGTAAAAGGAGCCACAAAAACACCCGAGGCAAAATGGTTATCAGGGTCAAAGTTGGGCGAGGCTTCATTGGCAGGCAGGAACGTGTTTAAGAGGGATTCTTGGTAGGTGATGGTTTGGTTTGCAGTCAATCCCACCTTGCCGGAGTAGGTATTACGACCGACCACGCGCTCCGTCTGCGTGCCGAGGAACATGTAAATCTTGGCAAAGTCCGCAGAGTCGATAAAGTTGCTCTGCAAAACAAAACCCGACCGCTTCACCACTTCCAGCAACAGCCACTTGAGTTGAATGGCAGGGCGGAACTGAAACGGACGCATCTGCCGAGTGCCGTCAGAAAAGACGGAAGAGGCTGCCCCTACCCCCGGACCTGTATCCGGATGGCCCCACCACTGACTTTCCTCATCTTCGTTGTAAACGTGTAAGGCATTGTCCGTCATGGGGTAAACGATGACCCCAGCCCCTACCGCTCCAAACGTGATGTCATTTGTCAGCGTCCAAGAGTTGATGATGTTGGTCGCCGTCAAAGCGTGGTCTAAATCATCGTAGGGGTTGATGTCGTCGCCCCGGAAAAAGTCGGCCCAGTTTTTTCCGCGCACCTTCTCAAACAAAGAGGCCGTGGAGGACATAACCACGCACCGATACATCTGCTCCTGAACATCTACCTCGAGGAGTTGCAAGATGCCTTGGAAAATGATTCGGCCGTCATTTAATACCTCGGCCGTCGTTTCCGCGTATGCGCTGAAGGTTCCCGTGGCGATGTTGGCCTCGTAGTAGTGCCCAAAGAACTGGTTGTTCGTCCTGGAAAAGGGCAGTTGAAAGGAGTTCGAGTGCGGAGCGTGGACGGCCGTGAGGTCGGAGATGTCTTGGATTTGGAAGTTCATCTCCACCGATGCTCCCACCAAGTCCAACTCGACTCCGCCTGACCCTGATTGTCCGTGTGCGTAAATCTGTACCATCACCGCAGTTCTTTCGTGCGCTTGGCATCGCGGAACTCGAAGTCGTACTGAATCAACTTGTCATTCAGTTCGGTTTGGATTTCGAGGTCTCTTGTCGTCAGCACCACCGGAATCCAACTGCCCAACTCGTAACGGAGGATGCGCTGAGATAGCAGGAGGTCTTTAAACACCGCGTTGTAGGACTCTTCGTAAAAGCCGCTGGAAGCCACGTAGGACGATTCTAACTCGCTGTTGGTCACCCGCGTGCCTCCGTCATTTACCGCTCGGGCATAGGGAACTCCCGGCCCTGCCTGAAACCAGTTGCCCCCGATGGAGTCGTAGTTCTGCTGGCTCACCTTCACCCTGGGTTTCAGCGCGTTGCGGAAGTTGATGTAGTCCCACCCGCCGAGCGAGTTCCAAAACGCCAACCTCGTATAGGGGTACTTGCACTCTTCGTCAAGGAAGACGGTGTAGGTTTGGCTCATCTTGGGGCTGCTCGGAAGCGTTGCCGATTTCAGCACGACGGTGTAGTGCGTCCATCCAGCATTCGCACTCGGCCGCATCGAGGTATTGATTGTTTGGGCTTCCAGGTTGGCCGGGTAGATTCCAATGTACTGAAACTTGTTTGCAAACGTTCCTGTGGTCGGGACGGTAAAATGGTGGCTATTAAGGGCCGTGTTGCCGGAGAAGTATTGGATGTACACGTAGCGCGACCCTGAGTAACCTGTGTTGATGAGCGTCACCGTCCCGTAGTCCTTGACCTGCGCATAGATTTCCGTGGGCAGGATGCTCGCAAATTTGCTGGTTGTCCCATCCGGGATGTAGGTGTCGTTATTGCCTCCGTCGTAGGGGCTGTAGACCTGCTCGAATTGCGCGTTGACGAACGTGGCCGTGGTGCTGATTTCGTTTAAGTATTCCACGGGCTCGTCGTTGGCCGTGGGAGCCGATTCAAATCCGAACTTAATCGTGATGAATTTGTAGGCCTTGGTGAACCCAGTGAACATCGCCGAGGCATGGATGCCCTCGTCTTGATAGACGTAGTCGCTGACGATGCGGTGGATGTCAAACACCCCTGCGTTCGCTGAGTTGGGCAGTTGTTTCAACTTGGCCAGTTCCGTGCCTCCATCGAACACTTGGCAGATGTAGCGGAACTTGGGGTCGGTCACATTCACCCCGTCGTAGACCACATAAACCGCGAGGTCGTTGGCTCCGAGGATGGAATGAGAAGGTTGGTAGTTGATGGTCATATCGTAATCTTAAAAGTGACCTCCATCTCTTCAGGGAATTTTTCTTTCAAGAAATCCTCCACGTCCATCTTGAATGCAGCCTCAAGGCGGGGGATGGACTGGTTGTAAAGCATCTCGAAGGGGTCGCTGATAAAGTAAGTGGGCCTGATTCCATAAAGGTACACGCTTCGGGCTATGCGCTTAATCATCTGTTGGCGAGGAACGAACCGGCCCTTCTCGTCGCGCAGGTCAGGCAGACCCTTGACGATGGCCCAGCGGTCGATGGCAGGAATCAACTTGCCCTTCGGCCCCGTCCCTGAGCCAAACTTAAAGGGGCTGTTGGGAGCCTTGGCGTTGCTCGCAAATCCTTGCACCCCTTTGTCGACAAAGTTCCAGTAGGGCGACTTCTTGAATGGGAAGGTCAAGGAGAACTCCTGCCCAGTCAAAGGCATCTCCCACACCACATCGCGGTACAAGTTGCCCGTGGCATTCTTGTTTTCTTTGTCAAGGGTCTCCCGAGCGATGGAGGCGATGCGGTTGGCCACCGTGGACATCTCGAAGTAGAGATGCTTGGCGGAGAAAAGGGCCGTCTCACCCTGCCACTTTATCGGAAACTCAATAAAGGGCATTGCACAAATCCAGTGGGTTCGGCACGTTGATGTCGACCTCCACTCCCCATCCCGTCAGCATGTTGTTGAACCGTGCGGTGAACGGGGTGAGGTTCAGCGGAAATCCAATGACCCACTTGCCAGGAACGAACTGCCCCGAGGTGCTGGCCGCGAGGTTGAACTGCGCCACGATGTCGCGCATGATGAGGTGGGTTTCCGAATACACCTGAATCAAATCGACCCCCTGCTGCTCCTCGATGACGAGGTCGGCCACCACAAACTCGTAGGTAAACGTCTCCGAGTTTTCGTTCGTGGTCACCCGAGTACACTGCGCGTAAAACAGCGGGTACATGTCGATGGTGATTTTGTCGATGTCCAACTCGTCGATGGCCGTGGTGTAGAACGCTCGGATTTGGTTGTGGTTTGCCGCGAGGTTCCGAAGGATGGTGTCGATGTCAGATAGCGTTACCATTGATTTTGTTTGTGTTAGCGTTCAGGTCGTTTTCGTACGCAAGGTAGGTAAGCACCTCCTCCACCCGCAGGTTCGTCACCGCCTCAAACCGAAGAATGTCGCCCTGAGCCAGCCCGTGAATAACTTGATACCAACCCCACTTCGACCCCATCTTGGACTGCTCGCCTGCAAAGAGGACTCCGTAACGCGCCCAAATACCCTCCCGGTATCGTAAAAAAAAACCATCGCGCCGAGGGCTACGTTCATCGGACACTCGAGCATCTTGTCCCTTTGGCCGGGTGAGGGCTTGTAGGGTTGAATCTCGTACAGCGGCCCCATCGACGAAACCACGGGGCGGTACATCACAGAAAGCACGTCCGGCAAACTCTCCCAAACATCGCCCTTGCAGTACTCTTCCAAATCGACAAACTCGCCGAGTGACAACTCGCTCCAGTCGGGGATGAATCCGTACTCCACGTTCCCGAGAAAAAATCTCGGCACGAGAGGGAACTCCTCCGTTTTGGGTGGCTCCATCAACTTGACCATGATGCGTGCAATCTTGGCCACGTCGGCAAAGGCGATGCGCTGAACCATTGGCTTGGGCAACCCGCACAAGATTTCGATGCCCAAACGGACAGCATCCATCCCCTCCTTGGGTGGGTCGTTTGCCTTGGCCAACTTGATGTACGTTCCGACGGTGACGTCGGCCATCGTCTCAGGCACTTGGATTCGTTTACGAGTAGACATAGTGGCCCGTTTTGCGCATTATCTTGTTGAGGCAAATGTACCTAACCGCGTCGACGATGTGGTTGAAAGCGTCGACAGGCTGGTTGAGCACCTTGCCGTTTTTGTCGGTCATCCACTTGTAGTTCCTGAACTCCTTTTGAGCGTTGACATCTTCCTCGCGGACGTGGAGGCGGTACCTGCGCATCAGGTCGATGCCGATGCGAACGGAGTCCGGCCCCTTCTTCGAGGGCTTGATGTTGAAACCCATGCGGTGCAGTTCGTCGATTGATTTGGGTTCGGCGGAGTCGGCTATGATTTCGGCCCTGCGGTCAAGGCCCAGCCTGCGCAACTCGTCTGCGATGTCGGTGTTGGTCATCCGTGTTTGGTAGAGCAACTCCTCCACGTAGAGGTCGTCCCCGTCAAGGTAGACCAGCACCAAGGCCGTGGGGTCGTTGGCGTATCCCCAGTCCATCCCATATGCCAGTGGCTTGGCCGTGGCCGGAACCTTGGAGTAGATGCTGAACTGGAAGATGGTCTCACGGGATTGCCCGCGTTCTCCCAAGCCATAGACACGCCAGTACATCTCGTCGATGGTTTTCAGGCGTTCGATTTCCGCGATGGTCTCCGCGTTGAGGTACGGGTTGTCGAGGTAGGTGGTCTGAAAGAAGGCCGCGTCGTCCCGAGGAATCACCTGCTCGTAAATCCAGTGGAACTCGTCCGACGGGTTGTAGTCGATGATGACACGGTCGGTGGTTCGCAGCACCAACTGCTGCCAGTCCTCAAACCGTAGTTCGTTGGCTTCGTTGATGAAGAGGATGTCTCTCTTCCGGCCGCGCACCTTTTGCGCTTGGTCGACGGAGATGAACTCCACGAGGTTTCCAAAGAGGAGGTAGTTGGCCTCGGACTTGTTGTGGTATTCCTCGGAGTAGATATTCTCGCGTTCCAGGATTTCGAAGAAGTCGCGCATCACCGAGCCACGCAACGAGGGAAAGGACTTCCTTGCGATGGTGATGATGGCCCCGCTGTTTTGATTCTTGAAGGCCAACTCGATGAGGGCCAAGAGGATGGAGTACGTCTTTCCGCTTCGCGTTCCGCCTTGGTGGACTTGGATGCGCTTGTCGCAGTTCTTGACGTGGTAATAGGTGGCCGCGAGTTTCACTCCTTAAACCACGACAGAGGTTGATGGGGGTGAATCTCCACCTCCTGCCGTTCCACGTAGCCACGGGCCTTCCCTTTGGTTTTGAGGAAGAAGATGGTGGCGGCGGGGTTTCCCTCCTTGACCAGTTTGTAGAGGTGGCTTTCGGCAAAGTCCAAAACCGAGTCGTTGATTTCGTTGACTCGCTTCCGGTACTCTTCGTCCTCTTCCATCCAGTTGTAGTGCGACCTACGTGAGACGTCGGCGGCCTTGCACGCTGTCGACACGATGCCCAAAGACCTCTCCAAGGCTTCGAGCAAGTCCTCTTTTTTCTTGTGCATTTTGTGAAAGTAAATGGGGAGGTCAACGTCCCCCCCCATTCGTTCAGGTATTGGGTAGAACGTTCGTTGCTTCTTTGGTGGCTTTCTTGCCAGTGAACTCTTCCCACCGCTTTACGATGACGTCGCAGTACTTGGGGTCGAGTTCAATTCCGTAGCATGCTCGCCCTGTTTGTTCGGCGGCGATGACGGTGGTGCCTGAACCCAGGAAAGGGTCGTACACGATTTCTTTGGGCTGTGAGGAGTTGACCATCAGGTAGGTAAACAACTCGACTGGCTTCATCGTTGGGTGGTCGGCGTTCTTACTTGGCTTGTCGAACTCGAGGATGGTGGTCTGCTTGCGGTCGCTGTACCATCCGTGTCCTGCTCCGGCCTTCCACCCGTAGAGGCAGGGTTCGTGCTTCCACTGGTAATCTTGGCGGCCCATCACCAAGGCGGACTTGTTCCAAATGAGGCATTGCTTTACCTCTTGGCCGCAGTCTTTCACTGCCCCTCGGAAGTTGTACCCTTCGGAGTCGGCGTGCCAAATGTAGAAGGCTGCCCCTTCGTTCATGTTTTCAAAGGAGAGTTGCAGGAACTGAAAGAGGAAGGTGCGGAAGTCGGAATCGCTCATGGAGTCGTTTTCGATTTTCAACTTCTCCTTTGTGCCTCCTTGGTAGTCGACGTTGTAGGGTGGGTCGGTGAGGAGGAGGTTTGCTTTCTGCCCTGCCATCAGTCGCGCCACGGTGTCCGGCTCACGCGAATCTCCGCAGATGAGTCGGTGGTTGCCCAGCACGTAAACGTCGCCCAGTTGTGTGGTTGCCTCTTTGGGTGCGGCGGGAACCTCGTCGGGGTCGGTGAGTCCTTCCTCGGTCTTCTCGGGCACCCACACGTCGAGACCCCACGCTTCCAACTCGGCAGCATCCCACTCGTTGGCGAGGATGTCCCAGTCCCACTCTCCGTAGCCTACGTTGTCTTTGATGATGAACTCGCCGTTTTTGTCGCTTTCCCAGTTGGCGACGTAGACGGGTACCTCTTTGAGTCCTGCTTCGAGGCACGCTTTAAGGCGCATGTTGCCGCCCAAGACCACCCCGTCGGGGGAGCAGACGATGGGACGCGCTTCGAGCATCTCCGGGAAGTCGCGGATGGATTGCACCAACTTGGCAAACTTGTCATCCTTGATGACTCGCGGGTTGGTGGGGTTGGGTATCAGTTTGGTTGTTGGCCACAACTGAAAGGACTGCGGTTGCTGTTTGGTCTTCACTTCTCGAGCAGTTTGTAGAGGGCGATGACCGCTTCTATGTGTACGTCAGGATGGAATCGAAGGTCTTCCATCGATTTAGAGAGGTAGGCTATCTCTTTGTTGACCACCTTGGTCAGCGTGGTTTTGTCTACCGTGGTGGTGCGGGATGTTCCTTTCGGCCGGCCGGATGGGTTTCCGGATTGTCCTTTTACGAATGGCATGGTTGGTTCGGGATTTCTTTTGCGCGGCTATCCCACGCATGTCGTACAAAAAAGTTCTCGCGCTCCCCGGCCTTCACCCACTTGCGGTAGCGTATCAACTTGCGCTCGGCTTTCAGGGTCTCGACTGCGGCTGCGTCGCTGATATAGAACTTGTCGTTAAACTGAAAGACCAGCCCTTCGTCCATAAGGTGGGAGAGGGCGGCGGTCAGCGTTTGGTGTTTCATGTTCGTGTACTTCCGCAGTTCGTCCAAGTTGAAGCAGTGCTTTTGGAGGCTGACGTACACCACCTCTTTGTTGGTGGTGATGCGATTGTTGCGGATGTTCTCGTAGAACGTCTCGAGGCTTTTTTGACTCATCGTTTGTCGTTTGATGGTTTTTTAGTCGCAGGAGGCTTCGTATGCTCCTTGGAGTTCTTGCAACATCGAGGCAAGGCAACTGCCGCACCCCTGCACCTTGCGGTTCCGCTTGAGGACGTCTTTGTAGAGTCCTTCGAGCGTCGCAATCTCTGCTCCCTTCATGACCTCTCCTTCTTTTCGGTCGGCGAAGGTGGTGCGCCACAAGGTCTTCTGCACCTCGTTCATCGGCACCGCGTAGGGAAACGCCACGTTGAGCCAGCGTTTGCGTTTGTCGCACCCGCAGTCGTCGCCGAGCACCGCTTTGGCTACCTCGGCCACCCCGGTCACCTCGAGGACTTTCTCGACGGTGTCGCCCAGGCCTTTGGAGCGTCTTGTGTACTGTCTCTTTGCCATGCTGTAAAGTTAGGTGATTGCTTTGATTAATTCCTGTATCTCTTTGTTGTAGTGGTCAATCCATTGTTGAGCGTTGTCCTCGCTCATCTTGAGGGTGCGATGGCTTTTGACCATCAACTGCTCCGCTGTGCCTATCCCGTAGATTCCGTCCAGACGGCATCCAAAGATGTACTGCTGTCCGTTGCCGTAGAGGTTGCAGGCGGGGCATTGGGGCTTGACGTTCATGTCGTCCCAACGAGTCGCGTACTTGGCCCGCGTCACAAAATGGCCTGCGTGCATCTTCGTCCAGTGGTTGCTTTTGCCACAGGTGAAGCACGCAACTATCCCTGCGTGGTCGGCATCCTTCATGCGCACCCACTTCGAAAAAACGGTGTCTAACTTCTTGCGTGTTGGTGCTTTCATTGCTTCGCGCATTCAATGGCGCGAAATAACTGAAAAGCAAGTTGAGGAACAATAGCATTGCCGTACGCTTTTATGGATTCGTTGCGCCACTTTGAAAAGGTAACTCCGTCCAGTTCACGGGGAAGCCCATCATTTCCGCTACAAAGCGGGGATTGAGATGGGAAGTTTTCCCACGGGTTGGGTCGTGCATCGCGTGAGCCAGCGTGTCTCTTTGCCTTGTTGGGTCGGGCCTCGTGCACCCTCCCTTGGGGTCGCTGGTTGCCGTTGGCGTAGGAAGCCACCCACCAAATTCTCTCCCGTCGGTGGGGTGCGCCGACACCAGCAGCCGGAAGGATACCCGTCCAAACCTCGTACCCCAAATACTCCAAGTCAGCGCACACCTCCTCGAAGACCACTCCCCCATTCCAATTAAGCAGGCCGCGTACGTTTTCGCCCACAACGTAGGCCGGGGCAACCTCCAATACGATTCTACACATCTCGGGCCACAGGTGGCGTTCGTCGTCCTTTCCAAGTCGCTTCCCTGCGCTTGAGTAAGGTTGGCAGGGGAACCCTCCCGTGAGGATGTCCACGTGTCCGCGAAAAGGTCTACCGTCGAATGTTTTGACATCGCTGAATGCTTGTGAGCCTGGAAAATGGTGTGCCAGTACGCGCTGGCAAAAGGGGTCTCTTTCCACGTGGAAGACATTTGTCCACCCCATCCACTCGGCAGCGAGGTCGAACCCGCCTATCCCCGAGAAAAGAGACCCGTGCCTCATCGCTTTGTGGCGTAGTATGCTCCGCGTACTTTTTCGCGGATTTGATACTTGAAGTCATCAAGGATACGCTCCAACTCGCGTTCGAAGTTCATGTCTTCGTGCCACTCGTTGAACGACCCCGGTGAACGGTCGGGTTCGCTCGTGCTGTGTACTTTCAGGTGGTTAGGCATCTTGGGCGTTTTTGAAGGTTTGAACGATGTCGTACGCTTTGTCGAAGTTGGCGAGTTCCGCTTGGGTCATCACGTCGAAGTGTCGGCTCCATGCACGGAGCATTTCCTTTGCCGTTTCGAGCAGCAGGTGGCTCTGTGCCATCGTGTAGGCTTCCCCGTAGGGCAGGGAGGTGGTGGCAATCACCGAGTCGTTTTCGTCGGTGATGTAGTAATACCCTTTGGCTTGATTCAGAGTTCGCTTGTTCATAGTTCCTCGATGATAAAGTTGCAGCCACTTACGGCATCAATGGGTCTCATACACTTGGCAGCAAACTCGCGCTCGCGGCCGTAGATGTAATGGTCGCAGATGCCTACGTACACGTAGCCCCGCTCCCGGAGCCAGTCGCGTGTTGCTGGCTTGTTCCACGTGCCCTCGTTCAGCCACGTAAAATCGTCGTTCCAGTAGAGGTTGCCCGTTGCTTGGGCCGCCCCCATCTCGTGGTCATCGTGTCTTCTCATCTTCGATTGTGATGTTAACCAGGTTTTCAATCAGTACGGCCATCTCGCCAAAGACATCGTCCCACACCACCATCGTGCCCGTGTCTTCGTCGGCGGAGATGGTTTGCTTCAGCAGGTTCGTGATTTGCTGTGGCGACCGCCCATCCGCATGGAAAAGGCGTATCGCTCGTTGGACGTTCTCGTAGCGCGGAATCATTGTGCTTTGGATTGTTGAGTGTATGCGGCGGCGGCGGCTTGGGTTCCGTAGGAATCCACCCAAACAAAAATCATGTTGCCCTGGGGGTCTTTAAATTCAAGACCGAGTTTGTGACCGTCCAACGGTTCCAAAAAAATCTCGGTGACAAATCCCCGGCTCTCGTAGTAGGCGGCGGCGGCGAGGCAGGTTTCGTAGGTCAGTTCCATTGCTCTTTGTTGTTTGTGGTTTGATGACCCAAAGCTAACTACTGTTCCCCAATATCCAAACTTGAGGTTGGATTTTTTTCCCAGTATTCTCTGAGGCGGGTTCCGCTCCCCACGAAGGGTCGGCGTTCGTCTTTCAGCGTGGCGGCCAACTGACTCAACCCAAGGGGCTGAAGCGGCCCCGTCGCCTCGAAGGTCTCCTTGTGCTGGGTCTCCAAAATCTCCGTGCGGATGTTGCCTTCGTAGGTTCGCAAGGCTTCCAAGATTTCGGCGGTCTTCAGTCGCTCGTACATCTTGATGAGTTGGCCCTTGCGAATCATGTCAAAGGCCACGCGCACCTCCTCCAACTTGATGGCCGGAAACTCCTCGAGGATGGCTCGGCAGGTGAAGATGAAGTCATCGTTCGTCGTGAGCGTTTTGTTGGCGTCTACGTCCCTGCAAAGTCTCCCTACCTCGGCGACAAGCCATGCCCGCGTTTCGTTGGGCATCTCCTTGGCCGCACGTTGGAGATTCGTTCCACCCTGCCAAGCCAGGGCAGGCGTGAGTTTGACGGGCTCACCCTTCAGCAATGAAGTCGTGGAGGCCGTCGGCCGTAACTGTAGGTTGGTATCCTTTGTCATGTTTCAGGGGAAAAAAGCCTTTCCAAGAGTTAGCCAAAGATTGATGAATGATTTGAACAGCCACGCTTTCGTTGCCTTTGGCGAGGTTCATCAAGCGGGTGAAAGCAGCGCGGGCTCCCCGCCCAGTGTAGGATTCCTTCCTCTCTTTTTTGTCTGCAAGCCACTCCGCCCACGCTTCCGCCAAAACCTGTCCCATCTGAATTTCACTCTCCTTTGTTTTCTCAAGTGTATTCTCTATATTGTTATCTATAGTGGACAATTTGGCGACCCTTGCCTCGCCAATTTGTCTACCCTCCCTCGCCAATTTGTCTACCCCCATCGACAAATAGTCCACCCCGTGCGTGGTCAGGACGCGACGGTTCCAATCCGCCTGCTTCACCAAACCCGCCTCTTTCAACTTCGAGATGGCCCTCGTGATTGACCGCTCGCTCACGCCAAATTCGTCGGCGACGGTCTTGTTCATCTTTACCCATCCACGGTTCTCTCCCGACACGGAATCGATGTCCGCCCACAGCATCTTGTCAATGGCTGTCAAGGAGGGGTGGTTGATGATTTGCCGGGGAATCCAAATCCCCTTGAACACCTTGTATTCGTTTGACATAGTCGACCTCGTTTGTTGTTTGAAGAATCATGTCCATCACTACGCTTGGCGGGGTGTCGGTGGCCGCACACAACTCCGGAAGTATGGTTAAAAACTTCCGAGGGTCGTCCGCAAGCCACCGATTAAACGTCTTCCGCGTTTTGCCAAACCACTCCTCTGCGATTTGGATTTCACCCCAGTGCGCTCGCAAGAACGAACGCAACGTCAAAATGGGGGACTTTGGGTGGGTGCTTGATAGGTCTCCCATTGGTCGCGAATTTTGCTGAGTTCAATAGCCAGGTTTTTCACGTTGTCGAGCGTGTGCGGCATCGGACAATAGTCCGGGTCGTTATTCTTGAGGAATTGGATGGCCGCGTTAATCGCCCACTGGCGTTCGATGACCTGCTCCCGCCCTCCGGACTGGGGCCGTGCCTGTTCAGGCTTTTTTACCTTGCCGTGGGGCACTCCGTTGAACTCCCGAGTCACCTCTATCTCCACCATGTCGCCTGGCTTGAACGGACTCTTCGGTTCTTTGTGGTTGGCCACCAACCACGTGTTGTCTTCGAATTGGTACTCGAACTTGTACAAGGTTCCGTACTGCGAGTCGAAGGTTCCCGCTCCCTGAATCAACTGAATCTTTTTCATTCGTGCGTTGTTTAACATTGCAAACGTACGCACTTCCAACTGAAAGATTGCTACCTGTTCCCTAATTTTTATCCACAAAAGAGGGGGCCGCCCTCGTTAGGACACGCCCCCGTCAAACAACAAATCGGAACTATTCTTCCATAAAGGAAAGACACAAAGGGGTCAATCCAACAGCGCACATCACCACTCCCGGCCAACTGATGCCGTGGGCTACGATGTCATTGCACGCTGTCAAGACCACCACGCCACCGATGGTGCGCTTGGCCGACCACCGCTTGAGGTCTCCCTTGGTCTTAAAAATCTCCGTGAGGTCTAACTTGGACAGCAGACCCCACAAAGGGTTCACTTGGACTTGCCCAACAAAATCGCGGACAGAATGCGCTTGAGGATGTCCAGGATTTGGTCGTCCTTTTTGGTCTCCGTCAGCGCGGTCACGGTTCCTGCGAAAGCGATGACCGCCAGCAGGAGTTCCGCCCAGTTCTGATACAGCCATTCCATCAGTAGTTCTCCATCATGCGTTCGAACCACGTGAGTGCGCCACGGGCCACAGAGTAGGCCTCGGCATCGCGTGGGTTCACCAGCCCTTGGAGGTCTTCCAAAGCCTCCTGCGCGGTCTCGAGGTCTTCATTGAGGATGGCGTTCATCGCATCCTCCCACGTGTTTAAGGCAGTGCCGCTAAAGACATTTGACCAGTCGGCCATGCCCTCGGCACCGCTCTTCTCTAAATCTCGGATGACGTCTGCGTCTAACATAGTTCAGGGTATTTCTCGTTCACTTTAAAACTGGGGCACGCCTTGTTCGCAAACTCGTTGTGCCCGTGCAACTTCAACGGTCCGAAGATAGTACGAAGTGCCGCGATGAGGTTGCGGATACTTTTATCTTGTTCAGGGGTGACGGTGTCCTTTGGACGGCCATCTTTCATTCCACCGATATAGCACACGCCAAGGGAGTCGTTGTTGTGCCCTTTCGTGTGCGAACCGATGTCTTCCCACGAACGGCCCATTTGCACCTTCCCGTCGAGCGTGATGACAAAGTGGTAGCCCACGTCCGCCCAGCCTCGGTCTTTGTGCCACCGCCGCACGTCATCTACATCGTGGTTGATGCCTGCCTCGGTCGCGGAGCAGTGCAGGATGATTCGGTTGATGCGTCTCATTCGATTCCGTGTTTGGATAAGAGTTTGTCCATCCGGGTGAGTGTGTCCTGCACCTTTTCCATAAACCGCAGCACCTCCGTCTCGGTTTTTTCCAAGGCAATGATTCGGCCTTTAACCTTCGTCAGTTCCTCGTTCATAGACATCCACATTTTGATGATTGACCCAATCAGAGTGATTCCGGTTAAGGCAATCGCGATGATTTCGTAGTTCACTTCCCTTGGCCGCGATATGGTTTGACGTAATTCTTGCTGCTCTTCAGTTGCGATTGTTTCGTTTTCGCGTGTACACCCGGCCGGGATACCGTCCGCTCAAACCGCTGTACGATTTTCTGTGCTTTAGCCATTGGGCAAAAGTTCTGTGGGTACGTCCGGGGGAACTCCGTTTACAGGTCGGTAAAACAGCCCCTCGGCTTCCTCGTACCAATCGCCAATGTATGTAATGCCTTCCACGTCCTCGTAGATGTAGTCGTGGGGAAATGGATACGTGGGTGTCTCATCCGCAAGGATGCGGTTGATGACGTATCCGTCTTTCATAATTGCGTAAATCATCAGATTGTGTATTCAAGTACCAAACAAAATCCGCCCGAACCGTTGCCCCCTGAACCGCTCGTAAATCCATTACGCGTTCCACCTCCGCCACCTCCCGGTGCGCCATAGTTACCGCCCGCTCCTCCGTTTCCTCCGTTGCCTGTAGGGTGGCCTGCCCCTGATGAACCGGAACAGCCGATGGAAATGGTCGGAGACGAAAGCATAATTATGGGGGAGTGTGTCATACGATTTCCCGCATTAGATGCCCCTGTGTTTCCGTTTCCACCCGGTTGCGTTCCTGCGCCCGCCGCACTCGCTGCAACCCCCGACCAGTTGTAAACTCTTGTGCCATTGGCTCCGTTAGACCCTGCGTTCGATGAGTTCACCCCACCTCCCGGAGGTGCGCCTGGATTCACGGCAATGTTTTCAGAGGTCGAATCGAGGGCTTGTGTAGCCCCGTTCTGCCCCGAAGTACCTCCTGACGCGCTATCCTTTCCGTTGCCTCCAACAATAAATGAAAAAGCCCAATCCGGGGTAGAATTGGTTGTGCTCAAAGCCAATGCCGCTGCACCTTGGCCGTTGTTACGCGACCCATTCCCACCTTTTCCTAACACGTGCGCCCCAAAGGTTGTATCACCACCATTGCCTCCTGTGCCTCCTAACGCATTGGAACCGGATAAACCCGTGCCTCCTGTGCCTCCTGCTCCGATGGTAATGGTTTCCGTTGCCCCTAAAGAGGATGCCAATAAATTAGCCCATGTAGCGCACGCTCCGCCGCCGCCGCCGCCTCCACGCGCCGCGACACCTGCGGCCGAAGTGCCTCCCGAACCGCCACCACCTCCGCCTCCTACGCACACTACCTCCACCATAATTAAGCCCGATGGCTTCGTCCACGTATCACCTGCGGTGTATTGCCGTAGCGTGCGTGTAAGTGTTCCGCCGCCACCTGTGGCCGATGCCGGAACCGCAAATTTTCCTACTGCCATTACAGGTCAAAGATATTTAAGGTCACTGTGATGGTCGCTGCTGGTGCGCTCGTGGCGTAAATCTTGACCGCCCCCGAACTGCTGTCTGTGCGAGGCAGCAACCCAGCCGTGCGAATTGTGCTGGCATCCGCATTATTCGGAATTACATCCACAATGGAAGTAGCGAGAATGGCCGCGTCAGAAATGCTCGCCTCGTAAACTCCGGACACCAAAGACCACGCCCCTGTAAGGACGGTCTTTCCGGTTACTTGGGTGGCCTTTTTGGTGGTGTATGAAAGGATGCCGCTGCCGTTGGTTTGCAATACCTGGCCGTTTGTTCCGTTGCTCGTAGGAAGCGTAAACGTCACATTAGACGCAAGCGTGCTATCTACTCCAAGGGTGACATAATTCGTTCCGTTATTGCTCGCCTCGTACAACTTAATGTTTGACCCATTTGCAATGTTTTGATCTTTGACCTCAAGATTGTGAAGCAGCGAGGTGTCGGTATTGAATACCGCTACGTTCCCGGCCCCATCGAAGATGGTCAAACTTTCACCATTCAACTCAATCAGACGCGGGCCTTGCAGGGTCACATCGTCGTTATCCAGGTTTGCGCTGTCAAACGTAATCGTGTCGGTAGTGCCATTGGTGGTGATAGTCATACCACCTGCTACGGCAAACGTGACTGTATCCGTGACCGTATCCGCTGCGACCGTGGTTTGGGTGGCTACCGCAAAGTTGCTGAACGCATTTTGATTCACCTGCGCACCCGCCTCAATGCCATCTAACTTTGTTTTGTCGGCCGACGACATAGACCCTGCCGCCGATGTGGTTGCGGCCGTGATGCTAATCGCTGGGGTAGTCCCTCCGCTGCTTACGATAGGAGCAGTTCCGGTAACTGAAGCCACGGCAGCACCCGCTGTGATTCCATCCAACTTGCTCTTATCCGATGCCGACATCGAACCCGCTGCAAGGGTAGTGGCCGCTGTGATGCTGATGGCCGGGGTGGTTCCCCCGCTACTTACAATCGGGGCTGTGCCACTTACCGAGGCAACCGCCGCCCCTGACGTTACGCTTGTGAGTTTGGTGCGCTCGGCAGAGGTAAGGAATAAGTTAGTCGTTCCTTGGGTGATGCCATCCGAGGTTCCGGATAAATTACCGGTAGCCAAAGACCGCCATTCCGAGGTGTGGGTGGCATCATCGTAAACAGCCACGTTCCCCGTCACCCCCCGCGCTACGGGAAGGGTGTAATCGTTTGAGGTAGAGCCAACCTTCAAAGCAGGAAACAACGATTGGCTCGGGCCGATGGTTGCCGCTGTCGTTCCGTTGACCGTAAAGACCGCTTTTTGATTCGTAGAATCGATTTCTAACTTGTTGCTCGTATCCACCTGCAATCCTGTAACGGTCGCCACTGGGTACTTCAACACGGCCTTGATAGCGTTGATGTTATTCTCCGCAGCCGTCAAATCCTGGTCAATCGAATCCCCGGTCGTGCCTACCCGCTTGATTTCCGTGCTGTCCAAAGACACCGCGCCGACCTCCCCGTTGACACTTATCACCGGGGCTTTGGTCATCAGGTTGGCGACGGTGATTTTCTTGGACGTTCCTAACGCGCCATGAGTTGTGTCGGATATATCTACCAAATATGCCCAATCCCCGTCGGCCGGGGTAGTGAGCGTGGTTTGGTCTGTGAGTTTACTTTCGGCCATAATCAGTAGAGTTTGATGTTAGCCCCCAATGCAAACGCCTTCGTTTTGTTGGGCCACGGGTACGGAGGATACACGTTGATGCCGCTGAAGTAGTTTCTGACCGTCGGCACGATGTCCGGCCCCGTATTCGTGTTGTACTCGGGGAACTTGGCTGTGTTGTACAGCAGATAGTCAATCATCTGTTCGCGGTAGAACTCGGCGATGTGCGTGGCGGTGTCCACTACGGGCTTGATGTCTTCTCGGCTGGCCGCGCTTCCCTGCTCGCTTGAGGGGACGCTCACCGCGTTGTTGGAGAACCGCACCCGCAGGACGTAGGCCATCTGCGCAAAGACAAACTGCACCAACGCAGGCTGGATGTAGTCCACCACGAGCGTTTGGTAGTTGCCTGTCAGCGTGTTGTTTTGGATTTTGGTCTTCAGGGCCGCGTCCAACTTGGTACCCAAGTATGGCAGGATTTCTTTGGCCTGAACCATCACAATCACGGGGCGAATGATATTCTCATCCACCGCGCTTCCGAGGAGGGTGTCCTTCTTGACCTTCTCGGCCGAAACATATAGTGTTGCCATTTTATTGCATTTCAATTGGTGCTATACCTTCCACTCCAGGCTGGGGGACATACGGGTTGTTGCCCACGCGCATCATCACCTCGTCCCATTCGTCGGCGGCAGGGATATCGCCTTCCCAAGGCTCCCCTGCGTCCCCTTCGGGAGCGTAGATATAGATGAGTCTGTCCCACCAGTGGTAGCAGTTCTTGCCACCTTTCCATTCAAAAATATCGTAGGTGCTTTCGCCCTTGGCGGCGAACTCTCCGTTGATTCCGTCCGCGCTCATGTCGGCGATGTCCTCGTAGCGGTACTGCACACCTTCCTCGGAGAGGGCCACCATGTTCTGACAGAAATCCCTGCTCACTCCCGTCTTGCTTACGGCGGTGGAGTCGAACTGGCTGTAGGCATAGCGCAGAGCAAAGAAATATCCACCCGGACTGATGACGTCGCCCCAGTCGCTGAATTCGGTGTGGTTGTCGTAGGACTCGAGCGTCGACGCGGAGTCGCTGAAAGACCGTCGGCTATTGATTCTGTGGTCGACCAAGGGTTCGGTCACTCGCTCGCGGCGGAACAGCCTCCATCCCGGAGGTGTCGGAGAGGCCTTGTCCGCAAGGAAATCTAACCACACTTCTGCTTGACTATCTGAAATTCTCTCCGGTTGGAAACGACTGAAGTTTTTTTTTCCTCGTCCATAAAGGCGGCGGGGATGAGTTTCTTGAACTCCAAAGGCAGCGTGATGTTTGCGGCGGAAAGAATGGGTCGGATGCCGTCGAGCAGGATTTCCTGGAAAGGCAGGATGACCGTCTTGAGCATCAACTCGTAGGCATCCTT
>Ga0078894_10000475_pt1 | contig 27895 bp, 12 predicted proteins | sample LauGreSu1BDMLBSD_2_FD_67506 | JGI IMG/M metagenome (GOLD analysis project Ga0078894, IMG submission 67506) | Freshwater lake microbial communities from Lake Michigan, USA - Su13.BD.MLB.SD (version 4) (version 4) | ecosystem: Environmental > Aquatic > Freshwater > Lake | place: Lake Michigan... | reverse complement strand
TCACCATTCGTAATTTCATCATATACAAAGAATACATTTGGTTTTTGGGTAAAACATCGAATCGGTGAGTTCTCTTTATTATAAATATCAATCCCATGACTACCTCTACTACAACATTCAAACATACCACTCATTAAATCTGCATCAAATATATTATAAATATATTTACCATAATCAAGATCTTTTATCCATTGTGTAAACGTAATCGGTGGTTTATTCGTAGAATAATTCAATTGATCTATAATATTTAATTTTTTATTTTCTATATTCAGTAATTGTTTCAAATGGGTATTTTCCCTTTCTAATTTATCTACACGAACCGATATTTCTTTAATATAATGGAATAATTCATTCACTGTCGGTATTTTGTCAAATGCTTCTATTTCCGTTTCGCGTTCTTTCGCCGATTTATGTGAAAATTCACAATATCCAATATGTCTATCATAATTATATTTTTCTTTGTATTCACGCATACAATAATTACACGAATATTTACCTTGTTTATAGAATTCCATTTGTATTTTTATCAATCAAAGAATCGTAAAAATTATTTTCAATTTTTCTTTTTGTTCTCATTCCGTTCATACCTCCAAATGATCGATAATAAAATTTAATCGTTCTCCATAGGTAAATATTCCCCAAAGCAAATTAATCTGTGTATTTATACTTTTTTTCGAAAATATATCTTCTATATATTTATCTATTTTTGTTTTATTTATTTCGGTGTTCTCGATATTTTGTTTAAATAAAGGAAAACGATTCCATATCATATAAAAATCTTCATGATAACCATGATGTAATGGAATATAATTATTGGTATATAATATTAACGCATCTAATAATTCGATTTTATAAATATCGGTATTATCGACACCATAAAACGTATTATAAAACATCCTATGTATATTTGCCATACTATTATGATACATATGTATATCCATTAATAAATCTTCATGTTGTGGTGAATAGGTATAAGCTATAATTTTATCAATTACCTCATATGGAAGTTGTTTTAAATTATTATGTAATCGGTTCTCAATTTCCATTTTTATTTTGATAATAATACCATGATTTATTTATATTATTCAAATCAAATGGTTTAGTAATATTTTTTTTATAAGGAAATTATATAATGTTTAAAAACGTATTTGAACCAAAACATTTATTATTACTATTGACTCTATTTTTCGGATTGTTTATATTAACCAATGCTTTAAAGAAATTTGGTCTTGAAGGAATGACCGGTGGCGATGGCCCAACCGTATCGGGAACCGGTTTAAATTTAACGACTACTTATAATTTTTAATTAGATTGTAAAATAATATATAAAATAAATTTATATATTATACTAATAAGATGAGTAATTATTTTGATAATAAAGAATTATTTTTAGAACCAAAAGTAAAACAATATGGAAGTCATATGGTTATGTCAAATGTATATAAAAACACAAAAGTAAAATATGTGAATATTGATACCAAATTTAGAGATGAATATAATTACAACGACACCGTAAATTATACTCTAACCCTACCTGAACGCATTACCGATGTCAAAAAATTAAAAGTGAAATCAGTAGAATTGCCTATGACATTTTATAATATTTCCGCAGCATTAGGTAATAATTATTTTAAAATATATAATTCTACCGGGTCGGCTATGATTACTATACCGGATGGTAATTATACGGAAACAAGTTTAGCCAGTGAAATAAATTCTTTATTGATAGCTGTATCTGCCACAAAATTACAATCGTTGGTTTTTACAATAACAAATCATATATGTAATTTTTATTCGACTGGTATAGATTACGGTGATGTTATAACCATCGATTTTGCGGTCGACCAATATGGTAATTTTGATAAATATAATTTCAAATCCAAATTAGGATGGATATTAGGATTTCGCGATACAAATTATGATGTAACATTTACATATGATGATGAACCAACGGTAACTGAACTCACTGGTCCCGACGGACAATTACGTGTTTTTGCTGAAAGTTTGGTAGACTTAAACGGTTGCAAAACATTGTATTTAGCGATAGACGAATTTTCCAAATCCAATCCTAATTCTTTTGTCACTTTATTATCCAGTTCTCTTATTAATAAAACAATTATTTCCCGAATTTCATTAGATAAAGCCGTTTTCGGTTTTGGAAGTGTTATGCCTGCCAATTTATATAATGGTTTATTAATTACCGATGAGAGAACCTATAGTGGAAAAATAGATATCCAAAAATTAAATATCCAATTATTAAATGAATTCGGTAAATCTATCTCTCTGAACGGTATGGATTTCTCTTTATGTTTAGAAATAGAACATGAATAAGGTTTTGGAAAATTGAAACGAAAAGATATTATATAATGAAATAATATCTTTAATGAGCGAAATACTATCCAAAGAACAGGAATATGCGTTGGCAAAATTCAGAAAGGGTGAAAATTTATTTATTACCGGACCGGGCGGAGCAGGTAAATCCCGATTGATATTTCATATGTGTCAATATGCCAAAGAAGCTAAAAAAACATTTCAGGTATGTGCTCTAACCGGTTGCGCGGCGGTATTATTAAAATCGGGTGGAAAAACCATACATTCATGGAGTGGTATAAAAATCGCGCGTGGTCCAAAACAAAAAATAATAGATGATGTATTAAAAAAACGTACCGCGGTGAAAAAATGGCGAAAAGTAGATATATTAATCATTGATGAGGTGAGTATGATGTCTGAAAAAATATTTGATTTATTGGATACGATTGGTAAAATTACGCGTGGCTCAAATTTACCTTTCGGAGGTATTCAAATGGTATTTAGTGGGGATTTCTTCCAATTACCACCCGTGGGTACACATGGAGAACCAGATACCGAAATGTTCTGTTTTGAATCTCCCAAATGGTTGGCGGCTTTTCCAATGAAGAACCATATTGAATTGGAAACTATATTTCGCCAGACGGACCCGGTATATATAAATATTCTATCCCAAATTAGAAGAGGCTATTTAGACCCCGAATATATTGAGATATTGAAACAAAATATTAACCGCCCATTTGATAGCAGCCAATATGGAGGGATTACACCTACGAAATTATTTCCCATCAAAGTAAAAGTAGATCATGTAAACAAAACCATGTTTGAAAAAATAGATGATATAGAATATGAATTAGAATGTAGTATTAAAACGAATTGTCTTACGAACTTGGAAACGGGTAAAATATTATCACCGGAATTACAAATAAAATGCGATAGAATGACGGAAACGGAAAAGAATTACGAAATAGAAAATATGTTGAATAATACACCTTGTGAACGTGAGTTAAAATTAAAAGTGGGTGCAAATGTATTATGTACGGTAAATATTGATATGGATAATGGTATATGTAATGGTTCACAAGGAAAAATAATAGATATAAAAGACGTCGGAGATAAATTAGTGGTGATCGTTCGCTTTACCAATGGAATCACGAGAACCATTGAGCCGCATTTTTGGCAAAGCGATGAATTCCCTTGTATAGCCGTCGGTCAATATCCACTCATGTTGGCCTGGGCGTTAACCATTCATAAAATACAAGGTGCCACTTTATCTATGGCCGAGATAGATATAGGAAAATCGGTATTTGAATACGGACAAAGTTATGTGGCACTATCACGGGTAAAATCATTGGATGGATTATATTTATCCGCATTTGATCCGGGTTGTATACGTGCCAATCCAAAAGTCATCGAATTTTATAATCATATACCCAAAATAGATTATTCGAAGGTGGAAATCAGTGAACCAAACCCCTTTAAGGAATTTGAATTGAAAGAAGAAACCTATGAAGTACCGGATAAAAATATAAAAATTATAAAATTATGATAGAATAAAATATAAATATAGTATAATGGTAGCAGGAAGTATTTTACCGGTAAGTATTCATAATAATAAATTATATTTTTTATTTGGTAAGGAGAACTCCTTAGAAGATAGTGCCAAAGGATGGTCTGATTTTGGGGGTGGGGTAGAAAAAGGAGAAACTCCTTATTCAACAGCAATGCGTGAAGGTGGTGAAGAATTAACCGGTTTTTTAGGAGATGGTAAAAATATAAAAAAACTAATCAAGAAAAATGGCGGTATTTATAAGATACAACATAATACCTATCACGCTCATCTCTTTTTTTTAGACTATGATGAGAACCTACCAAAATATTATAATCAAAATCACCGATTTTTATGGGAACGAATGGATAAACAATTATTAAGTAAAACGAAATTATTTGAGAAAATAGAAATTGGTTGGTTCTCGATAGAGGATATGAAAACTCGGCGTAGTGAATTCCGAGGATTTTATCAAGAAATCGTAGATAAATTTATAGCAGATAAAGAGAACATATTACGTTTTATTCATAAAAAAAATAGCAAAAAGAATAATACTCGTAAATTAAAAAGCTCTATACAACATAGTAATGTTATGGAAAATGATAATATAGTATATAAATCCTAGATTTTAGACAAAAGTATAAGTTAAAATATCAAGAAATAAAATACATAGTAATTGTATAATAATAATTACTATGTCAAATAATTCATGGAGACAATATGGTGGAATACGAAAACATGAAATATTACAAAATATATCTATTGGTACATTGGTCGCTGACAAAGTATTATTACGTGAAAAAGTATCTGAGGTTGTAACATTTACACAGAATTTAACATTAAAGTCAGGTGCAACTTTATATATTGACCCTCCAGGTAAAATAGTTGCAACAGATATTGATTTAAGTGGTACATTATTTGCGAAGGATGATGTAACAGTTGGTGATACGTTATATTTTGGTGGTACGAATACAAATACGAATTATTTTTATAAATCAGGTGAGAATTTGGGCTTAAATACGATTACACCCAACACTACATTTGATATAGTACCTATATCAAGTTCTACGGAAAATGTATTGACTGTTCGGTCAAAGACCACTACGATCCGTAATATAATCGCTGAAAATAGTAATACCAAAGGAATTGTGGTAACGGCGAATGATACGAATTCATATATTGATTTGTTTAATGCACGGACAACTGCTTCGTCAAACACCCCAGATGTAAGATTGAAAAGTGATAATACTGGTACATTTACCATTGATGCTTCTATCAATATGTTTTCGTCGAGAACATCTACGATGATAAATAGTTTAACTACTATGGATTTAAGTAGTAATGGTAATATAAAAATAAGTAGTAATGGTAATGTAAAAATAGTATCAAAAATAGGTATAGATTTAAGTACCAATACAGCATTTAAAATAAATGCTGATACTTTATTCAGTATTACTTCACCAACGACAACTCTATATTCAAAATTACAAGTAACCAAACGTGATACTTCTGCGAATATATTTAATGAAACAGCTATTATATATGATATATCAAGTGGTACATATTTCAATAATATTTATGGTATATCAAACGCATATACCGGAACCGCAATGACGATGGTTGCAAATGATAATAATTCAAATACATTTATGAAAATAGTAAGTCCAAATAAATTAGGGTTGGCATTAGGTGGTGGTGCCTATACATATGATAATACCCGTTCCATGGCAACCATGGGTGTATTAGATACAAGTGGTGCCTATTATCCTACACAAACAATAGTGAAAGGTAATTCGAATTTAAAATATTATTCTACTCTTGGAATAAATAAATATGTACCTACTACTGAAAATTATATATTAGATATAAATGGTGCTACCAGAATAACAAATGGTGAAATTAATACAGTATTAGACGCGAGTTTTGAAATAAAAAAAGTTTCTTTTTCAAAGATAGTTCCTACATTTGGTATTGCAGTGGGTACACCCAGCTCTATTACACTTAATCAATATTATCAATATATATATTATACGACGAATGGTGGTGCAAAATGGACTCAAAGTCGATTAGATGCAACTTCAGGTGGTATAGAAACTGTCACTAATACTTTAACAAGTTATGTTTATGATAATACATATTCTATCATTGGTGCAAGAAATTCCTTTTTTTATTTTACAAAAAATGGTGGAGCAAATTGGTATAATTTGGTTTTGCCTACTACTTATACCTATAATATTTTAAATGTATTCATACAAAATACAAGTAGTTTAACAAAGAGAATATTTTTTGGGTATTATGTAACAACTAATGAAACTACTAGTGCTACTACTACAACAACTAATATTGGTTATTATGATTTGAATTTTTCCTCTCTACCAAATAGTAGTTTTACGATTAGTAGTAGTTTTCCAAGCATTACTCCAAGTAATACAAATATAAATTGTGTGGATGGGTATTCTACATATGTTTATTATGTTGGTACTGGTATACAAAAGTATACAATTTTGACTAGTAGTTTGGTATATAGTACAAATACTTCATATACTTATAATTACATACATGTATATAATGACACAACTGCTATCGCGGTCGGTAGTAATATAATATCTTATACCAGCGATGGTACAAATTGGACGAATTTAACTACCTATTCTTATACATTTAAATCAGTATATATTTATAATTCATATTATGCGGTTGCAGTGGCAACAAATGGCGTGTTTTTATACACAATGGATGGTTATGCCACATGGAGTGTAGTTCCTGATACATTATTGAATTCGGGTGGAAATTCGAGTAATATAAATGGTTCTACCAATTCATTATTTAGTATTGCTATGACCGACATTAATACATTTATTATTTCAAAAATAATTCAAACCTATTCAAGTTCAAGTCAACTCGGTTCCAGTAAAATTATGTGTGCTTATTTACCAAATTTACTTAACCGTTCAAATAATAGTGTATTGGATGTAAGTGGTACTATGGTTATATCCGGTGATTTAAATATTAAACACGGAGGAAATTTATATGTAAATTATGATACTTCATTAAACGGAAATTTATATGTTACTGCAGATTGTTCTTTTAATTCTCGATTAGTAGTGGGTAGTGATCTTACTGTCAATAAAAGGTTAATTGTTAAAAACGATTTTTCATTAGCTGGAAATATTACATTAGATGGTGTTACAACAACCGGAAATGATTTAAATATTGGAAAACGGTTAATCGTAGCACATGACTCTTCATTAAATTCCCGATTGGTAGTAGGTAGTGATGCAACCATAAATAAACGATTATTTATAGTGGGGGATAGTTCATTCAATGGTAATTTGTTTGTTTCTCTTGATACTTCCATGAACGGCTCATTAAGAATTGGTAAGGATTTAACGGTGAATGGAAGATTAAACGTACAAAACTATACAAATTCCAACATTATAAATACCACTACTACAAATTATCAAATGATAGTGAGTGAGGATTTGTCATTAAACGGACGTATGGTTGTATCTGGTGATATATCATTAAATGGTAATTTATATGTAAATGATTATTTATTAGTAAATACCACTTCTACTATAAGTGATGTAATTACGAGAATAAATGGTAATATGTTGGCATCTTATATTGGAATAGGTACAAGTAGCGTAAGAACCGGTCATTCATTAGATATAAGTGGTAACGTATACAACTCAAATGGTTGTATTTTTCAGTTTTAGCATTCGTAAATTTATTTTACAAAACTATAAATTTAAGAAATTTTGACAACATAAAATATGAATTATATATAAGAATATAGAAATGAGTAAATGGATGGATTTATCAATAAATGCTAATAAAATACGACAATCATATTTTAAAGGATTTATAGATATAAGTGGTGGCGGTGTTTATTTACGTAATGATTTATCTATGAATTTTTTTGATAATATAAATTCATCTCAACCAAAATTTAGTATTAAATCTGATTCCATACAAATAAGAGATAATACTGGAACATATTATACCGTTTCAAATGAAAAATTATTGTTTATAAAAGATTTAACACAAAATGTAGAAACTAAAATAAATGATTTGGTAAATCGTACACAATATATAACGAGTGACGGTACTGATGTATCCAATGTAAACATTAGTAAAAATTTAGTTGTATCAGGGGATGCTACATTTAATAATGGATTAACTACTAATACACAAGATAATAATGATAATTCCACATTGGTTGCCACCACTGCTTTTGTAAAAAATCAGGGATATGCAGTAAAAGATTCTACTATATTAACTGGTGCTACAACTATACAAACTGCCACTGTAAATCAGAAATTTTTTGTTACAGGTGATACATCACTAAATAGTAAGTTATTTGTATTTAGTACTTCTACATTGAATAATAAATTGTTTGTGGCAGGTGATGTTTCATTGAATAATAAATTATTTGTGGCAGGCGATGTCTCATTAAATAATAATGTAAACATTGGTGGCACATTGACAACTACCACCCAAAGTAATTCGGATAGTTCAACAAAAGTTGCTACGACTGCTTTTGTGAAAAATCAAGGATACGCACAATTGACTGGAGCGAATTTTACAGGTGATATATCATTAAATGCGCGATTATTTATAGGAGGTGATACGTCATTAAATAGTAATTTATTTATTGCAGGGGATGTTTCTTTGAACGGTAATTTAAATATAGGTGGATTAATAACATCTGTAACCCAAACGAATAATGATAATTCAACAAAAGTTGCAACAACTGCTTTTGTGAAAAATCAGGGATATTCTACGATTGAATCACCCACTTTTACTGGAACCGTTACCATACCAGAAGCCAATATAAGCAATATCATTGTAAGTGATGCATCAGTAAATGGTAATTTATATGTAGTCACTCAAGCGAATAATGATAATTCCATCAAAGTAGCTACGACTGCTTTTGTGAAAAATCAGGGGTATTCTACGGTTGAATCTCCTACTTTTACTGGAACGGTTACTGCACCTACTACGAATATTTCAACATTACTTGTTAGTGGGGATGCATCTTTAAATAGTCGTTTATATGTGGAAGGCGATGTTTCTTTCAATGGAAGTGTAAATGTAGCTGGTATATTAACCACCGCAACACAAGGTAATTCTGATAATTCAACCAGAGTTGCTACGACTGCTTTTGTGAAAAATCAAGGGTATGCACAATTGGCAGGTGCTAATTTTACTGGCGATGTTACAACCAGTTCTCGTTTATATGTTACTGATGATACTTCATTAAATGGTAAATTAACTGTAACCGGAGAAGCCATTTTTAGTTCAGATGTTACAGCTCCAACACAAAATACGAACGATAGTTCTACCAAAGTAGCAACAACTGCTTATGTTAAAAACCAAGGTTATTCAAAATTAGTGTCGCCACAATTTACTGGTGTGCCTACTGCACCAACCCCCACAATCGGTACGAATACTTCGCAAATCGCCACCACACAATATGTTAGAACTGAAATATATAGTTTTGTGAATACGATTCCTGATCTGGCTGCTTCTATATCACAATTATCAGATGCATTAAAGAGTACAGATGCATCCTTCGCTACAACATTGGCCGCATCAGTCGGGTTGAAAGCAGATAAAGAATCGCCTACTTTTAGTGGAATAGCAAATTTACCAACAACTATTATAAATGATACATTGACCGCTTATGGCGAAACCACAATTGATAATAATTTAATAGTAACCTATGATTTATCGGTGAATGGAATTATAAAAACATCTAACCCATTAGTTACTGATAACTCAACCAAAGTAGCAACCACATCTTACGTACAAAATCAAGGGTATGCAAAATTATCGGGTGCTACATTCACCGGTGATTTGGCAGTGAATACTAAAATATCATCTAACGGAGATGCGAATTTAAATAATAGATTATTTATTGGTAGTGATGCATCATTGAATGCCAATTTATATGTTTCCGGAAATACTACTTTAATAGATGAAGTAACCATCCAAAAACATTTGACGGTAAGCGATGTTTCTATCAATGGTAATTTATTGATAATTGGTAATTTAAATGCGGCTACTCAAAGTTCGAATGAAAATTCAACCAAAGTGGCTACTACTGCATTCGTACAAAATCAAGGATACGCGAAATTGTCAGGTGCTACATTCACTGGCGATGTTTCATTCAATAACAATGTTTCAGTTACAGGAGATTCAGTATTAAATAGTTTGGTTGTAAATAATGATTCATCATTAAATGTGAATTTAGCGGTAGGTGGTAATATAGTAACCAATGCTAATTTAATAGTCACTGATTCTATATATGAAAAGGGTGTTTCATTAGAAAGTAAATATGCACCTATTACCTCCCCTACCTTTACTGGTATAGTAAGTGGTATTACCAAGTCCATGATTGATTTATCGAATGTAGATAATACCAGTGATTTGAATAAACCAATATCCACTGCTACACAAAATGCATTGGACTTAAAAGCCAATATTGCTAGTCCTATTTTTACAGGAACAACTACTATGTCTACCGCTACGATTTCAAATAATATGAGTGTGTTAGGTGATATTTCATTAAATGGTAATTTAAATTTAAATGGTAATTTAATTGCTATTACACCAAGTTCTAGTGATAATTCAACCTTTGTAGCAACAACTGCTTTTGTCAAAAATCAAGGATATGCAAAATTATCCGGCGCAAATTTTACCAGTTATGTAAATATAGTTGGTGATGTAAGTATAAATAGTAATTTGGTAGTAGGAGGTGATGTAAGCTTAAATGGTAATCTTACTATTGTTACCCCATCCACAAATGATAATTCAAATAAGGTTGCCACTACCGCTTTTGTCAAAAATCAACCTTTTGCACCATTAGCGAATCCAACATTTAACGGAACATTAACTGCTGGCGATGTATTGATACAACAAAATTTAGTATCACTATCGGATGTATCTATGAATGGTAGTTTAAAAGTTGGTAATTCTATATATGAAAAGGGTGTTTCATTAGAGAGTAAATATGCTCCTATTGCATCACCTACCTTTACTGGTACAGTGAGTGGTATTACAAAATTCATGATTGATTTATCGAATGTGGATAATACCAGTGATATGAATAAACCAATTTCTACTACTACACAATCCGCATTAGACTTAAAAGCCAATATTGCCAGTCCTATTTTTACAGGAACAACTACCATGTCTACCGCTACAATTTCAAATAATATGAGTGTATTAGGTGATATATCATTAAACGGAAATTTAAATTTAAATGGTAATTTAACTGCTATTACACCAAGTTCTAGTGATAATTCAACCTTTGTAGCAACAACCGCTTTTGTCAAAAATCAAGGGTATGCAAAATTGACAGGTGCTTCATTTACAGGTGATATTTCAACCACTTCTAAATTCAGTGTTACCGGAGATGTAAGCTTAAATAGTAAAGTGACATTTGTAGGAGATGTGAGCTTAAATAGTAAAGTGACATTTTTAGGAGATGTCAGCTTAAATAGTAAAGTGACATTTGATGGTGAAGTTGCATTGAACGGAACGACAACTACCATTACTCAATTGACCGCGGATAATTCTAAAAAAATAGCTACGACTGAATATGTCAAAAATCAAAATTATGCAACCATACAATCGCCCGCATTTACAGGGGTTCCTACGGCTCCTACGGTGAATACTACTGCCACTACTAGTAATCAAATTGCAACCACCAAATATGTTGAAAATAAAATTACAGAATTTTATAGTGCTGCATCTACCGAAACGATTACTGCACTGAATCAATTATCTTCGGCTTTAAAAGATACAGATACTTCTTTTGCAACAGCGTTGGCAAATCAATTAACATTAAAATCCGATATACAATCACCTACATTCAATGGGTTAGTATCACTTCCCATGACAAATATAAGTGAAAATTTACATGTAGATGGTGATATATCTATGAATGGAACTTTATATGTAGATGGTCCAGTTTATGAATATGGTAATTTACTCTCATCAAAATATGCTACGATTGCATCCCCTGCTTTTACTGGAACAGTCACTGGTATAACAAAAACAATGGTTAACTTATCGAATGTGGATAATACGAGTGATATAGATAAACCAGTATCTACTGCTACACAGTCGGCATTGGATTTAAAAGCCAATATTGCCAGTCCATCATTTACCGGAAGATTAGCAACAACCGGTAATGTAGTTGTAACACAAAATATAACAGTCGGTGGTAATGGTGCAGTTATTGGTAATTTAATCGTTTCTAAATCTATCTATGAGAATGGTTCATCGTTGTCGAGTGTATATGCTCCAATTGCATCTCCTACTTTTACTGGAATAGTGAGTGGTATTACAAAATCCATGATTGATTTATCAAATGTAGATAATACCAGTGATCTGGATAAACCAGTATCTACTGCTACACAAAGTGCATTAAATTTAAAAGCCAATATAACATCTCCTAACTTAATTGGTAATGTAAGTATTTCTAATAATTTACTTCTTTCTGGTGATGCATCATTCAATGGTAAATTATTTGTATCTGGTGATGTATCATTGAATGGTACTGTTACCGGTATCACACAAAACGCGAATGATAATTCTACTAAAATAGCAACCACTGCATTTGTAAAAAGTCAAAATCAGGCCTACGCTCAATTAACTGGCGCGAATTTTACCGGTGATATTTCATTGAATGCCCGTTTATTTGTAGGTAGTGATGTATCCATGAATTCGAAATTATTTGTAAGTAGCGACGTATCATTGAATAATAGGGTGAATATAGGTAATGATGTAACAATGAATAGACGATTATTTGTGAAAAATGATGTATCCATGAACGGTAATTTATATGTTACATCAACCATATATGAAAATGGAAGTGCGTTATCTTCTAAATATGCGACTACTGAAGCTCCATCATTTAGTGGCACAACAACAGTTGAACGTATAGATGTTACCTTAGAATTATTAGTAAATGCGGATAGTAAATTATATGGAAAATTAGATGTTACTGACGATGTAACGATGACTAAAAATCTACATGTCGGACAATCTATATATGAAAATGGTACCGCGTTATCATCAAAATATGCTACACTTGCATCTCCTAGTTTTACTGGAACAGTAAGTGGTATAACAAAATCCATGATTGATTTATCGAATGTAGATAATACCAGTGATCTTAATAAACCAGTATCTACTGCAACCCAAACCGCATTAAATTTGAAAGCAAATATAGCGTCTCCTACTTTTACTGGAATACCAAATGCACCTACTGCTAGTAGTGGAACAAATACTACACAAATAGCGACAACTGCATTTGTCAAAGGAGAAATTAATAATTTAGTAGATAATGCACCAGATGGGTTGAATACATTAAAAGAATTGGCATTAGCTATTAATAATGACGCCAGTTTTTCCAATACTATCGCAACTAGTTTAGAATTAAAATCCAATATAGCTTCCCCTACATTTACTGGAACGGTTACTATAGGAACTTTAAATTTAACAAATGATTTGTCATTAAACAGTAATTTAGTCATAGGAGGTGATGTATCATTAAACGGTAATTTATACGCAAATTATCCAGGCAATTCTATTCCGTCATATGCAATTCAAAATTTAAGGAATGAATACGGACAATTAGAAATTCAATGTCAACGAGCAGATATTGTTACATTTGATGAAGAAGGGTTTGAAACATCACGCTATGCAGGTAGTGGCGGATTTATAGAAACATTATATGCAAGAAATTCAGATTTATCATTAAACGGTAATATTTATATAAATGGCAATGGTATTTCAGTGATTTCTACGGATACATCATTAAATGGTAATTTATATGTTGGTAAAAATGTATTCATGTCAGAAGATGTTTCTATAAACAACAATTTAGATTTAAGTGGTTCTCTTATAGCACATAATAATGTAAATGTCTATGGTATCATTAATCAATATACAGTTTCATTAGACCAAGGATATATAGTAAATTATGCAAATAGTGAAACAACTATTCAAAGTTTACAAGCACAAATAACAAGTTTACAACAACAATTAGCAAGTGTATTACAAATATTATCAAATAATAATATACAGTAGTATGCGTTTCAAATATATTATTACTAATAAATAATATATTTAGATATATAGCAAATTTATTTATATAGAATATATAAATATATACAATTATTATAAATAATGAGTAATTGGTTAGATGCATCAAGTAGTTCAAATAAACATCGCCAAACTTATGTAAAAGGTTTTTTAGATATTAGTGGTGGTAATTTAATATTACGAAATAATCATTTATTTATAAAACAGGGCGATGCAAGTTTTAATAGTAATATATATGTGAATAATACTGCGGTTATAAAAAACTTAGTAATAACCGGTGATTTATCCATGAATGGAAACCTTAATATAAGTTACAAAAACAATTCCATACCACCTGCTGCAATTATTGGAGGTATCCCTGCTTCCACAGGTATTTTCAGTACTGATTTATCATTAAATAATAGATTATCTGTAGCAAATGATGTTACATTTAACTCAAATTTATATGTATCGAATACAATTTTTGAAAACGGCCAATCATTATCTACTAAGTATGCCACTACAAGTTCTCCTACTTTTACTGGAACTGTCATTTTTGAAAATACTACTATTAATAATAGTTTGATAATAAACCAAGATGGTAGCTTTAATAGTAGATTATTTGTATCTGGTGATATTTACCAAAACGGAGTTTCATTAAATTCACAATATGCAAATATTGCATCACCTGTCTTTACAGGAACACCTACCGCCCCTACTGCCAATGATGCAACTAATTCTACCCAGATTGCCACAACTGCGTATGTTTCTACAAAATTCACAAATTTATTAGATAATGTAGATAATAGTTTAAATACATTAAAAAAATTAGCAAGCGCTGTTAATTTTGATCCATCCTTTTCATATGATGTATATACTCAACTCAGTTCTAAAATTTCTTCATCAAATCCAACTTTCATTGGTACTGCAACTTCTGGTAAATTTTCCGCTACAACTGTCGTTGCTACCAATGATATGTCTACCAATAAATTGACCGTTATTGGTGATACATCTATGAATGGAAATTTAAGAGTGGGTAAAAATATTTTTGAAGGAGGCGTTTTATTAACTTCCAAATATTCCCAATTAAGTTCTCCTACTTTTACGGGTGCTGTCACCATACCTACTGCGAATATTACTACATTGAATACGTTTGGTGATTCTTCTATGAATGGTAGGGTTACTATTGGTAAAGATTTAACGATTAATGGTAGATTGAACGTACAAAATTATACCAATCAAAATATTATTAATACAACTACTACCACATATCAATTAATTGTCAGTGAAGATTTATCACTCAACGGACGGTTGGTTGTTTCCGGGGATGCTTCTATGAATGGTGATTTATATGTGATTGGTAATATCATTACACCAACTGTATCAATCAACGATAATTCAAATAAGGTTGCTACTACTTCTTATGTAACAAATTTGGTAGATACCAGTTTAAATAATTATTACACGAAACTAGCTATTGACACTAGTGTCAATTCTGCCCTTGATAATTACTATACAAAAACTATTATTGATGCCAGTGTCAATTCCGCCCTTGGGTATTATTATACCAAAACGGCGATTGATTCCAGTGTCAACTCGGCCCTTACGAATTACTATACCAAAACTGCTATTGATGCCAGCGTCAATACTGTTCTTGAAAACTATTACACGAAGACTGCGATTGATACTAGTGTTAATTCCGCACTTGATAATTATTATACGAAGACTGCGATTGATTCCAGTGTCAATTCCGCTCTTAATAATTATTATACGAAATCTGCTATTGACGCCAGTGTGAATTCTACTCTTAATAATTATTATACGAAATCTGCGATTGACACCAGTGTCAATTCTACTCTTGAGAATTACTATACCAAGACTGCGGTTGATGCTAGTGTCAATTCCGCTCTTGAGTATTATTATACCAAGACTTCGGTTGATGCTAGTGTGAATTCTGCTCTTGGGTATTATTATACCAAGACGGCTATTGATGCCAGTGTCAACTCGGCATTGGGTAATTATTATACCAAGGCTGATATTGATTCCAGCCTGAATTCTGCTCTTGGTACAACACTTGGTAATTATTACACAAAGGTGGATATTGATGCCAGTGTGAATTCGCTTCTTGAAAATTATTATACGAAAACGGCTATTAATGATAGTGTGAATACAGTATTAACAGGTTATTATACAAAAAGTTTAGTTGATGCAAGTATCAATACTGCTCTTAATAAATATTATACGAAAACAGCGATTGATGCCAGTGTCAATTCCGCTCTTACTAATTATTATACGAAAACTGCGATTGATGCCAGTGTCAATTCCGCTCTTGATAATTATTATACCAAGACTGCTATTGACGCCAGTGTGAATTCTGCGTTAAACCTAAAATCTACAATTGAATCACCAACCTTTACTGGCATTGCTACTATTCCTACTGCAAATATTACAAATTTAGTTACATTCGAGGATTCTTCTTTGAATGGTAATCTAATCATAGGTAAAGATTTAACTATTAATGGTAGATTAAATGTGAAAAATTATACCAATCAAAATATTATTAATACAACTACTACCACATATCAATTAATTGTAAGCGAAGATTTATCATTAAATGGTCGATTAGTTGTTTCCAGCGATGTTTCCATGAATGGTAACTTATCAGTTGTAGGTAATATTACATGTCAAACCCAAGATGCGAATGATAATTCTACCAAAGTTTCAACTACTGAATATGTACGTAATATATTAGATGTAAGTTTGAATAATTATTACACTAAAAATGCGGCAGACGCAAGCATGAATTCTGCTCTTGGTAATTATTATACCAAAACTACTATTGATGCCAGTATTAACGCCAGTTATTACAACAAAGTAGATATTGATGCCAGGGTCAATTCCGCTCTTACGAATTATTATACCAAGACTGCTATTGATTCCAGTGTGAATTCGGCTTTGGGTAATTATTATACCAAGGCTGCTGCTGATGCCAGTGTGAATTCGGCTTTGGGTAATTATTATACCAAGGCTGCTGCTGATGCCAGTGTCAATTCTGCTCTTGATAATTATTATACCAAGACCGCTGCTGATGCCAGCGTCAATTCCGCTCTTGGTAATTATTATACAAAAGTCGATATTGATGCCAGTGTGAATTCCGTTCTTACGAATTATTATACCAAGACTGCGGTTGATGCCAGTGTTAATTCGGTTCTTGATAATTATTATACTAAGACCGCTATTGACGCCAGTATTAATGAAAATTATTATGATAAGACCCAAGTAAATTATAATGTAAATGCAGTGTTGCTTGGTTATTATACCAAATCTGCAATTGATGCAAGTGTTAATACGGCTCTTAATAGCTATTATAAAAAAACGGTCATTGATGCCAGTATTAATTCCGCTCTTACGAATTATTATACCAAAACCGCTATTGATGCCAGTGTCAATTCGGCTCTTACGAATTATTATACCAAAACAGCGATTGATGCCAGTGTAAATTCGGCACTTGATAATTATTATACGAAGACGGCCATTGATGCTAGTGTGAATTCGGCTCTTACGAATTATTATACCAAAACCGCTATTGATGCCAGTGTCAATTCTGCACTTGATAATTATTATACGAAGACCGCGGTTGATGCCAGTGTCAATTCCGCATTATCATTCAAATCAAATATAGCATCTCCTATATTCACCGGAATTGCTACTATACCAACCGCGAATATTACCACATTAAATAATTCTGGTGATGCATCGTTTAATGGTAATATGGCAATCGGAGGAAATGTAACAATGAATAATATTTTAGATATATCTGGTTCGATTGTTACTCATAATAATGTAAATGTATACGGTATAATTAACCAATATACTACAACATTAGAACAAGGGTATATTGTCAATTATAATAATGTATCTGGAAATGGGGATATATCCGCCAATGGTATTATATTAGAAAAAAGTAATAATGGTGAAAATTCAGCATTTGGTATTTCTGCGGGTTCATCCTTAACCAGTGGTACAAATAATACTATTGTAGGTTATAACGCAGGTAGTAATGTAACTACTGGTACAAATAATATCATTATTGGTAGTAATACCACTTCATCCACGAATACTGTTTCTAATGAAATAACATTAGGTAATAATTCTATTTCTGTATTACGATGTCAAGCCAGTTCTATTACGGCGCTAAGTGATGCTCGTGATAAGAAAAATATAGAAGAATTACCAATCGGATTAGATTTTATTAATAAATTAGAACCCGTTAAATTTGATTGGAATACCAGAGATGGTAGTAAAGTTGATATACCAGATTTCGGATTTATAGCACAACAATTATTAGAAGCACAAGAAAATTCTAATATAATTGTTCCAAATTTAGTAAATGATAAAGTCCCTGAAAAATTAGAAGCATCATATGGCACATTAATCCCTATCATGGTAAAAGCTATAAAAGATTTGACATTTATTGTTTCAAAACAACAAGAAGAAATTAATAATTTAAAAAGATAAACTTTCGACGATTTCATTTATTTTTCACTAATACAATAATGTAAAATAAATCATTTTATATTATTCTAATTATTATGAGTGTGCTATTCGATTATATTTAGTAAAATATACTTTTTGAATTATCGTAATTACGTGACAAAAAATATCTATAATTTCTATAATAGATATTTGAATGGGTTGGTTGGACTTGTCTAATGTTTCAAATATATTTCGGCAGTCATATGTAAACGGGTTTTTAGATGTATCCAGAACACTTATCGTAAGAGGCGATGCATCCATGAATGGTAATTTATTTGTCGCTGGTAATTTGAATTCTGTAACCCCTTCATCCAATGATAATACTACGCGCGTAGCAACAACTGAATTTGTAAAAAATCAATCATATTCTACATTATCTTATGTGGATTCTTCATTGAATACGCTGAGAACTTATGCGGATTCTTCATTAAATCTAAAAGCAACAATAGAATCCCCTACATTTACTGGAATAGCTACTATACCAACTGCTAATATTACCACTTTAAATACAACTGGTGATGCTTCATTGAATGGCAGAGTTAACATTGGTAAAGATTTAACTGTAAATGGTAGATTAAACGTACAAAATTATACCAATCAAAATATTATTAATACTACTACTACGAACTATCAATTGATTGTTAGTGAAGATTTATCATTAAATGGTCGTTTGGTAACATCAGGGGATGTTTCATTGAATGGTAATTTGTATATTTCTAATTTGAATGGAAACGTACAAACGGTTATTTCTAATTTAATTACCAAAACAACCTTTATAGATACGGATGTGAATAATCAAATAGTTATTAGCTCAAATATTATTCCTTCATCCGCAAATAGTATTTCGTTAGGTTCTGCAACCATGCCATTTAAATCCCTGTATATAAATACAAATACTTTATATTTTACAAGTGATAATACCCAAGCATCTCTTTCTTATAATTCCGATAGTGGTGCATTAGATATTTCGTCTGGAAATACCAAAACTACTACTGCAGCACTCGCATATGTGGATTCATCGTTGAATACGTTGAAAAGTTATGCCGATAATTCGTTAAATTTAAAAGCAACTATTGAATCACCTATCTTTACCGGAATAGCTACTATTCCAACTGCGAATATTACTCATTTGTCTGGTTTAAATGATTCATCTTTCAATGGTAATTTATATGTAGCTGGTAATATTACTACTATAACACAAAGTACAAGTGATAATTCTACCAAAGCAGCAACAACCGCTTACATCCGTAATTTACTTGACGCCAGTTTAAATAATTATTATACGAAGACGGCGGTGGATGCCAGTATCAATACCAGTTACTATAACAAAGTAGCCATTGATGCCAGTATTAATGCCAGTTACTATAACAAAGTAGCTATTGATGCCAGTATTAATGCCAGTTACTATAACAAAGTAGCCATTGATGCTAGTATTAACACTAGTTATTATAACAAAGCAGCCATTGATGCCAGTATTAATGCCAGTTACTATAACAAAGTAGCCATTGATGCTAGTATTAACACTAGTTATTATAACAAAGTAGCCATTGATGCCAGTATCAATACCAGTTACTATAACAAAGTAGCCATTGATGCTAGTATTAACACTAGTTATTATAACAAAGCAGCCATTGATGCTAGTATTAACACTAGTTATTATAACAAAGTAGCCATTGATGCCAGTATCAATACCAGTTACTATAACAAAGTAGCCATTGATGCCAGTATTAATGCCAGTTACTATAACAAAGCAGCCATTGATGCTAGTATTAACACTAGTTATTATAACAAAGCAGCCATTGATGCTAGTATTAACACTAGTTATTACAACAAAGCAGCCATTGATGCTAGTATTAACACTAGTTATTACAACAAAGCAGCCATTGATGCAAATTTAGCTACCTACTATACCAAGACCGCCATTGATGCCAGTATTAATACCAGTTATTACAACAAAGCAGCCATTGATACCAGTTTAAGTAATTATTATACGAAGACCGCGGTGGATGCCAGTATTAATGCCAGTTACTATAATAAAGCAGCCATTGATGCCAGTGTAAATTCGGCATTAGTATTAAAGTCTAATATCGCTTCTCCTATCTTTACTGGAACAGCTGTAATTCCCACAGCGAATATTACTACATTAAATACGTTTGGTGATTCTTCAATGAATGGAAGTGTTAATATTGGTAAAGATTTAACTGTCAATGGTAGGTTAAACGTACAAAATTATACGAATCAAAATATTATTAATACTACTACTACAAATTACCAATTAATTGTAAGTGAGGATTTATCATTAAACGGACGATTCGTTGTTTCTAGCGATAGTTCGTTTAATGGTAATTTATATGTTGCCGGTACATTTACAGCGGGTAGTTATGCCGCAAATTCGATTCCTTCAACTGCAATTATTGGCGGTGTTGCGACGTCAAGTTCAACTGGCGACTTTACAACAAATGGTAATTTGATTGTAAAATTTGATGCGTCTTTAAATGGACGATTATTTATTGCAGGGGATAGTTCGCTAAATGGTAATTTATATGTGGCTGGTAATATTGGTACTATAACACAATCTACAAGCGATAATTCTACCAAAGTAGCAACTACCGCATATTCACGCAATTTATTAGATGCCAGTTTAAGTAATTACTATACAAAGACAGCGATTGATGCTAGTATCAATACCAGTTATTACAACAAAGACGCTATTGATGCCAGTATTAACGCTAGTTATTATAACAAATCGGCTATTGATGCCAATTTAGCTACCTACTATACCAAGACAGCCATTGATGCCAGTATCAACACTAGTTATTATAACAAAACCGCCATTGATGCCAGTATCAACACTAGTTATTATAACAAAACCGATATAGATACCAATTTGGGTAATTACTATACAAAGACCGCCATTGATGCTAGTATTAATACCAGTTATTATAACAAAGCCGCTATTGATACCAGTGTAAATACTGCATTAGCATTAAAAGCGAATATTGCTTCCCCTACCTTTACTGGAACTGCTGTAATACCAACTGCTAATATTACTACTTTAAATACTTTTGGTGATGCTTCCATGAATGGAAATCTAGTTCTTGGTAAAAATTTAATAGTTTCCGGAACAATTGCTGCCGGTAGTTATTCCGCCAATTCTATTCCTGCATCTGCTATTATTGGCGGAGTTAGTACTGGTGCAATAACAAGTGCTAGTGGTGATTTTACAACATATGGTAATTTAATTGTTAATTTCGATACCTCATTAAATAGTCGCTTAGTTGTTTCTGGGGACTCATCTTTCAATGGAAATTTATATGTTGGTGGTACATTAAGTTATGATAATTTAAGTGTGAATAATAATTTTAGTACATTAACAGTAGAACACCTTAGTCCATTTGATTATACGATTGATGAAAACCTTTTTGTATTAGAAACTGCAGTTGCAACTGGAACAAATCCAACATTAAATAGTACAAATGTGTTATATAGTGCTATAGATTGTAGTTTTAGTGGTAGGTTAAATGTGGGAAGTGATTTAACCATTAATAACCGATTATTTACAAACGGTGATGCCTCGTTAAATGGAAATCTAAGTCTAGGTAAAGATTTAACGATCAAAGGTAGATTAAACGTACAAAATTATACAAATACTAATATTATAAATACGACTGTTAATAATTACCAATTAATTGTCAGTGAAGATTTATCATTGAACGGACGATTAGTTGTATCTGGAGGTGATAGTTCTTTTAATGGTAATGTAAATGTATCAGGCACTATCGTTCAAAAAGGAGGATATGTTATGCGATCAAGAAATATTACAACGAATACAACATTGGGTCCGGATGATTATGGTAGTGTAATTTTTCCAAACAATAATACATTGACACTTACGTTGCCACCTGCATCAACCGTCGGAAAAATAACTGTTATTGGAACAGATAGTAATACTACTATTGACGGTGCTGGAGGTGATCAAATTAGATTGTTGGGTGCTACAACTGGTGTTACATTCCCAATTTATGAATACAATAGTATTTATTTGCTTGGTGCTTCAAAATATGTTTTGGTAAGTGATGGAAATAATACTTGGAATGTTATTAGTATGTATTGTGATCATATGATAGATACTGCTAATACAACTTCACGTATTTATGGTTATCCACCAATTGTTTTTATTGATAGTACTGTAGACATCATATATCTACCCAGTAAACCATATACCGGTCAAATCATTACAATACGTAAAACGGGTACCTCAGCATTTACTACTGTAGTGAAAGTAACCAACGAACATGGCTTTTCTGGTTCCATATTAAATACTACAACATCGGGTGATTTTACAATGAGTACTGGTATATATGCTGCTACTTTCGCAATAAGGTCTGCAAATAACAACGTACAAACTTGGTGTGTTATATCAACACATTAATTTTGCATAATAAAACCCAGATATTCGTATATTTATCTATAAATAAAATCATAGATAAATATATATGGAAGCCGTTTCTGTTAATTTAGACATACCGATCGTTCAAAACGTAGAGATATTGGGATTTGAAGTATCCGTAATAGGAGTACAATTGGGAGTATCCGCAAGATTAGCCGTCCGCTTAAATTGTATGTTGGATGGTAACCCTTTTATGCAGTATAAGGAGTATGTAATAGAAGGTGACGAATATACTGGTTGGGGATCAGATGATAATTATGTAGTAGAATTAGTGAGAAATAAATTAATCGCACAACTCACAAATACTCAAGACGCTACAACAACTGATGAGAATTCAGCTGAAGCCACCGCAGATAGTACAACCGATACAACCGGACCATAAACTTCGTCTTCCGCAACACAATTGTAATACTTCAGATTTGAGATTTTACAGATTATTCATTTTGTAAGGTAAGTGTTGTTACAATCTCATAAATAAATGATTGCTAAGAGAGTCTTTTTGTTAACCGGTTATAATAATATTTTTGTAAATAGATAAAATATTATTTAGTCATTTTATGTTCTATATCAAATAAATATATATCATCTTTTTTATATAATGAGTAATAATTGGTTAGATTTATATTCAACATCAAATAGATTTATAAGAACATACGTACAGGGTTTCGTAGATATCAGTGGAGGAAACCTAATTGTACGTAACAATGATGTATCATTTAATAATCGTTTAGTCGTAGGTAGTGATATAACCACCAATAGACGATTATTTACTGTGGGTGATACTTCACATAATGGTAATTTGTTTGTTTCTTATGATACATTATTGAATTCGAGGTTGGTAGTCAGAAGTGATGTAAGTATGAATAATCGTTTAGTCGTAGGAAGTGATACAACAGTAAACAAGAGGTTATTTGCCGGTGGGGATGCTTCTTTCAGTGGTAATTTATATGTAGGTTCAACGACAGCGCCCTCATCTAATACTACTGGTGCGTTAATTGTGAATGGAGGCGTCGGGGTAAATGGTAATATTTGGTTTCCAAGTAACGGGTCGGGATTGGTTTGGGGTATTAATGCTTCATCACAAATTATTGATAGTGGCGATTTACAAATAAGAACAGATGATAATATACGTTTTTATACAAATGACACTCAAAAAATGGTTATAAATACATATGGTAATCTAGGTATAGGTACAGCGGCGGCGGCAACCCCACAAGCATTAGTTGTAAATGGTACAATTCAAGTTAATTCTGGTAATAACACGTATAATAAATTATTCGTTTTATGGGATCCCGCTACAGGTGATGCTGTATCATCCGCTACCAATTTTTATGGTTTTGGTATAAATGGTGGTACACTAAGATATCAAACTGACAATACAGGTGCACAACATAAATTTTATTGTGGTGCTACACTCGGTGCATATATTTCAAATACGACGGTAACCTCCACATATTTTAATGCTCTCTCTGATTATCGTATAAAAACAAACGTAAAGGCATTAAATGATACTCATGTAATAGATTATTTAAACCCAGTCGTTTATTATAATACAAATAGTAAAAAACAAGATATAGGTTTTATCGCACATGAAGTACAAGAGCAATTCCCATTCTTAGTCACTGGTGAAAAAGACGGAAGTGAACATCAAACTCTAAATTATAATGGGTTGATTGGTATTTTGACAAAGGAAATACAAGATTTGAAAAAAGAAGTCAAAGAAATTCGTAGAGAATTGGCTTCGTATAAACAATAAAATAATTTATAAATATTAAATTATTTTATATTATGTTAGGTTTGGTATTTTGGAATATTTACCAAACTTCAGCTCCGATTTGGTTAATAAATGTTCCTGCAGCCATATTCAATCCCATACTTAAATCTAATCCAGCATTCATTGTTACTTTTCCACCAAAAGTAGATGTACTAGTAATTTCCATTGTAGCACCAGTGATTTTACCAGCAGTTACTGTCAAATCACCTGATGTTAATGTCAAGTCACCAGCGGTTAATGTCAAATTACCAGCGGCGGACGAGTAATCACCATTAACAGTTAAAGTAGTATCGAATTCAACTGCACCACCAATATATAAATTACCAGAGATTTGAGCGTCTCCTGAAACATCAAATTCGTAACTTTCTTCGGCAATGGTTTTGTTAATGGCAACATGATTATATCCAACAACGAATACTGGTGTAGCACTATCATAAACGTTGTTATAGAATGTTGCCACAGCACCAGTTGATGCGTGTTGTGTTACTTTCAATGCTTCATAACCAGTATTATTTGCGGAAATATCAAGTTGGTCGGACACTTGGATTTTAATATCCGTTTGTGTGATAGTACCAGAAAAGTTAATGGATCCATCAACAATTAAATTGGACTTAATGATGACATTACCATATGGTGCACCAGCAGCATCTCCTGCGCGGATAGAAATATCACCAGCAGTAGATCTAATATAGTTTTCGTAATTCACACCATTATATTGATCTTCCATAATCAATTTACCAGTTTGGAATCTTCCAGCACTGATATCATTAACGCCAATGTGTTTTGTGAATGTAGCATCTTCAGCAACATTTAATGTAGATGATAAAGTAACTGCTTTCATAACATCCAATGTAGAATTCAAAGTGGCTGCTTTATGGACGGCAAGTACATTTAATGACGAGTCACCTGCAACATCTAATGTAGATGCTAATTTAGCGGCAGCGGTAACGTCCAATGTGGATGATAATGTAGCGGCAGCGGTAACATTCAATGTAGATGATAAAGTAGCGGCAGCGGTAACATTCAATGTGGAATTCAAAGTGGCTGCTCCATCAACATCTAATGTGGAATTCAAAGTGGCTGCTCCATCAACATCTAATGTGGAATTCAAAGTGGCTGCTCCATCAACATCTAATGTGGAATTCAAAGTGGCTGCTCCATCAACATCCAATGTGGATGATAAAATGGTTGCTTTGGCTACTTCTAAATCGTCAGATAAAGTTGCTTTGGCAGTAACATCTAATGTGGATGATAAAATAGCTGCACCAGCAAGAGTGAATATATCGTTAAATGTAGCTGCACCAGAAAGATGTAATGTAGAATTTAATGAGGCATCACCGTGTACTATGATTTTATTGAATGAAGCGTCGCCGGCAACATTCAATGTAGAGTTCAATGATACATCACCATTAATAAAAGCTGTTCCTGATACTTCAAAGTCAGTTGCAACTTCCATTGAACCATTATCACTTACATCACTTACAACGACAATCTTGTTACAGTAGATTGTACCATTGGCAGAGATATCACCACCAACACGTAAATGAGTGTTAAACGAAACATCACCTCCAACGATCAATCTACTATTCATCGACGCATCACCAGATACATTGATTGTTTGTTTAACATAAAGGTCTTCACCTGCAAAAATATCACCGGATGCAGTAAGATTCTTGTAGGCATAAACATTACCATTGTATAAATGTAAATCGTCTTTTAAGTAAACATCACCATCTAAATGGGAGTTACCTTTTACATAGAAATCGGCTTGGATGGTTGCATTTCCAACAACATCCAAATTACCACCAACATATGCGTTTTTGGCAATACTTAAATTACCATTACCGTTAATGTCACCATTAACGTATAATCTTCCACCGATTGTTGCATCGGAAACAACTGCTACTGTGTTGGCACTTACATCGCCGAATGTTTGTTCTCCAGCGTCTACAATATCATGTAAATGTTGTAATGATCTTTCAATATTTCTGGAAATTCCAGATAAATAACCAATTGCTTGCATACTAATATCAATTTGGGCTCCACCGTTTACTGTATTAACTGCAACATTATTGAACCAATCAACCCCATAATTGGCTGCTGGTGCTGCAACACGGATTTTATCTGCATCCAATCTGACTTTTGCTACACTTGTATTGTCATCGTAAAAGTTAAGTGCGGTACCTTCATTAGCACCAGTTGCATTTCTGATAGAGATACCACCACCACTGATATCAAGGAAACCTTTTAAGTACGAGTTACGTAACTTGTTGGCATTCGCCGAGTTGTCAAACCATTGTGATCCTGTGACAGGCATGTTTATATACTTTATTTATATAATTAATTTTTTCAAAATTATAATTCGCGCATTTTTCCTAAATTTTTAAAGTCTAAATAAAATTAAACGCATTTTCTCATATTTTTCTTAAAAATATAACAACAATTCAAATATGCTTATATTTATACTTTATTATACATATAATCGTATATGTATAAAAGTGTAATACAAATAAAATCATTATTACATCCAACTTATATATCCTGTATCAATCTATAATTCTTTTCTAGAGTTTTAAACCTATTATTTATTAATTCATTCTTTGGTTGTTTTTCTATATTTTCTTGTTGCGTCTCAAAATTATATAGAAGATCTATGGTTTTATTGACTATATTATCATAATGTTCCCAAATAACAAAATTATATACATCCAATTCTTCCATAAATAATGATTTATCTGATATAATTATTTTATCTGCAAAAATTAATCGGTCACATCTAATATGTTCGAAAATATTATAACAATCAAAATGATGTATATTTAAAATAATTTTACATTGTTTCAATAATCTGTCTCGCTCTTCATCGAAACCTGTAATATTTATACAATTCAAACCTAATAGATTGATTTTTTCCCATATCTCGGTCCTCTTGTATTTTAATTTGGTACTTACTGATGCATCTTTCTTTGGTGTAGCATTTATGATTCCTATATCATATGTATATTTGTTCTCGATATTTTTTAATAAATAATTATCTTTGAGATTGTATTGATATGGTAAATAAATAAATTCATGAGTATAATTCAGATCAATATTGAATTGTTTTTTCAATTCAATTAAATTATTTTTCATTAACATAATGTTTGATTTACTATAATCGGCGATTCTTACCTTTTTT
>Ga0078894_10000474_pt1 | contig 27929 bp, 26 predicted proteins | sample LauGreSu1BDMLBSD_2_FD_67506 | JGI IMG/M metagenome (GOLD analysis project Ga0078894, IMG submission 67506) | Freshwater lake microbial communities from Lake Michigan, USA - Su13.BD.MLB.SD (version 4) (version 4) | ecosystem: Environmental > Aquatic > Freshwater > Lake | place: Lake Michigan... | reverse complement strand
TATGCTATGATAAAGTTTGTCTTGCCCTCCTAATGGCAGCTGTAAGACAAGATGTTGCTTTGGAAGCAGCCTGATCACAAGTTGAAGCCGATGCAGTACAACTTACTTCAACACTGAAAACACCTCCATTGATTGAACCCTTCATTGTTACAGTACAGGATTCTGCTGCTTTAATTTGACTGGAAGACTTAATAATATCTGTTTTTTTAACATTTTCTGTAACTGACTTACCAACTGCAAATCCAGTTTTGGTCAAAGGATTTGACTTGCCATTAATTGCAGCGTGACTGAACAAAACAGTAACCGCCATAAAAGCGAATAAGATAATTTTCTTCATACGATTTGTTTTAAAGTTTTAAAAATGATAGCCTAATGGGTATTGTGCCGATTATACAACAGCTTACGGGCTCTTGCTGGAATAAAAGTAATAGAGGTGTAAAAAAACCAACTGTTGGATTCACCTAATTTCAATGAGAAGATTCCAACTAATTCATGAGGTAATGATCATTTGTACTTTTTGAAAATTCTATACTCATTGAAACCTTTTTTATTCTCAACAAAAGAGTATCTTTAAGAATCGACTGAAATACATATTATGAGTGAATCCATTTTTGAAAAAATTGCAACGATCCTTTCCACCAAAAAAGGAATTGATAAAGAATCCATTTTAATAGAAAGCAGCTTTGAAGAACTTGGTCTTGATTCCTTGGATGCTGTTGAACTTATTTCTGATCTTGAAGATGAGTTTAACGTAACCATTCCCAATGTTGAATTACAAAGCATCAAAACAATTCAGCAAGCTGTAGACGGCCTCCAAAAAGCAATGGGATCATAAAAGAAATGCAATGACTGAAAGAAGGGTAGTTGTAACTGGTACTGGCATCATTTCAGCAATTGGCCATAATACACATGATTTTTGGAATAGCCTGGTTGAATGCAAATCTGGCATCGGACCATTTAGCAGTGTCGACCCAACATTGATGCGCTTTAAAAATGGTGCTGAAGTAAAAAATTTTGATGCTAGCATACTCATAGAAAAGAGTGATCTGGATTTAATGGATCGCTTTGCTCAGTTCTCTGTGGTGGCTGCAAAAGAAGCGGTGAATCAATCGGGAATCATATTCAATGAAGAAAACGGATACCGCTCTGCTGTCATCTGTGGTACATCCATTGGCGGTGTACACGCACAAGAACAAACATATATTGATCTTTACCGCGACAATAAATCGAGGGTTCACCCGCTTTCCATTCCGAAAACCATGCCGAATGGTGCTGCCAGCAATGTCAGCATGCAAATGGGAATTACTGGTCCGGTATATACTATCTCGACTGCTTGTGCATCCTCAAACCATGCCATTGGAAATGCCTTTTGGTTGATAAGAAATGGCATCTGCGACCAAGCCTTGGCAGGTGGAAGTGAAACTCCTTTTACCTATACATTTTTAAAAGCATGGGAAGCCATTCGCGTTGTATCACCTGATACCTGCAGGCCTTTTTCAAAAACAAGACAAGGCATGATACTTGGAGAGGGTTCAGGTATGATCGTAATGGAAACACTGGAAAATGCAAAAAGAAGAGGTGCTGAGATCTTAGCTGAAATTGTTGGCTATGGTATGTCATCAGATGCAAGCCATATCACTAAACCCGATCAGAAAGGAGCAGAACGTGCGATGAGGTTGGCAATGGAAGATGCAAAAATTAATGTTGAACAAATAGGCTATATCAATGCGCATGGCACGGGCACATTGGTGAACGACACAATGGAAGTGGCAGCCATAAAAAATGTTTTTGGGAATCATGCAGATGCATTGCCAATCAGCTCAACAAAATCCATGCATGGCCATGCACTCGGTGCCACCAGCTCATTGGAAGCAGTTGCAACCATCATGGCCCTTAAAGACGGAATTCTTCCACCTACCGCAAATTTTGAAGAAATTGATGAAACATGCAATATGGATGTTCTTGCAAATGCGTCAAGAAGCAAGTCAATAAAATATGCCCTTTCTAACGCTTTTGCATTTGGCGGATTGAATGCTGTGCTCGCATTCAAAAAATGGGAAGAATAGCACAGCATCAATTAACTTTGCAACCTAATTATGGGCCAAAAAAAACTGATCCGCTTCGCGGAGATCACTTCATTCAAGAATGTCTTTCAATACCCGGAAGGGAGTGCCGGTAACTGGCATAAGCACTTCGAAAATAAGCACCCGATCGTGTTGGAGCTAGCCTGTGGTAAAGGTGAATATGCTATAGGACTGTCGCAACTTTACCCAGAAAAAAATTTTATTGGGGTTGATATTAAAGGAAATAGAATTTGGGTTGGAGCTAAAAAAGCTATTGAGGAGGAAATAACCAATGTTGCTTTTATCCGTTCTCAAATCGGGATGATCAACAACTACTTCACCCCTTCAGAGATTGACGAAATATGGCTTCCCTTTCCCGACCCTCAACTCAGGTTGTCAAAAACCAAAAATCGCCTCACCCATCCAATATTCTTGAGAAAATTTCAACAAATACTCAAGCCCGGTGGTTATATCAACTTAAAGACTGACTCACCAACTTTATACAACTTCACAAAGCTGGTGATCTCAGCCTATGGTCTTAGCTTATTGACAGACAGTAATGATATTGCAAAAGACCTTCCAGAAAACAAGGAGCTTCAAATCAAAACGCATTATGAAGGACTTGATATTGCTGGAAGTAAAAAAGTGCATTATTTGAAATTCATGATCGATAAAGAACTTGATCTTGATAAGGATGAAGCGCTGATGAACCAGGTTAAATTAAACGAGAAAGAGAATAAAGAAGGAAAAGTAATTGATGAAAAAGAAACTGATTGAAGGTGAACATTTTATTTATAATGAACAGGGCTATATGGTGCTGACTGCCAAATACCATTTAGAGAATGGACAATGTTGCGGCAATGGGTGCCTAAATTGCCCCTACGATCACATCAATGTACCCGAACCTAAAAGAAGCATGATCATTAAAAAGATCAGCGATGAAAAAAAGAACAGACGCAACTGACAAAAGGCAAACCGCTGACAAAAGCAATTTTTTTGAGGATGTATTTGATGTGGTTCGCCAAATCCCAAAAGGTCGTGTTACCAATTATGGCAGCATAGCGAAATTCCTTGGCTCAGGTTCATCATCGCGCATGGTTGGATGGGCAATGAATGCCTCTCACATGATGAAGCCAAAGGTACCTGCCCACAGGGTCGTAAATAGGAATGGAATGCTCACAGGAAAACATCATTTCCCTACCCCTACAACAATGCAAACACTTCTTGAAAAAGAAGGAACCAAAGTCATCAATGACAAAGTCATTGAATTTAAAGAACGGTTTTGGGATCCAACCTTGGAACTACTTTGATGTAGATCAACTTACTAGTTATAGTAAGGACTGATCATCAGATAAACTATAACACCTGTAACAGATACATAGAACCAAATAGGCCATGTGATCTTCGCAAGTTTTCTATGTGCAGGCCACTCTGCCACCAACGCCCTGTATGAAGTGTACAATATAAAGGGAAGAATAACTGCTGCAAGAATAATATGGGTGATCAAAATAAAATAATATACTGACTTCACAACCCCTTCCCCACCATATGAAGTTGATTCAGAAAAAAGATGATGGCATATATATGATACAAGAAATAGTAATGAAAGCACCATTGCTGACATCATAACATTTCGATGAAGTTCATACTTGGCATTTTTTACAGCGATCAGTCCAACTACCAACAATATAGAAACAAGGGAATTTAGGATCGCATTTACTGTTGCAAAAAGATGCACATTGAAAGGCAATTCAACTTCAAGTTTAATTCTTGAAAGAAAAACAACAGCAACAAAAACTATCACTGAAAACAGAATGATAAGCAAGCTTGCTTTTTTGTCGTTCTTTTGGATGCTGGCTGGTAACATTGTAATAAATTTTATTTTCTGAATAAATTTCTCTTTTTCTTTTTATCTCTTTCCATGCTGATCAATACAACATCCTTTATTAGTTTATCTAGGTTTGTACTATCAAGCCCATTATACCAACCCCTTACAACCTTGTCCCTATCCAACAGAAAAAATTTCTCTGTATGGATAAACCCAGTATCTATTTGTCCCGATGATGCCACTGATGCCTTAAATTCATTGAGTGCAATATCATAAATTTCTTCTTTTGGGCCTGTCAGCATCCACCAGGTATCATGATTGATGCCATACTTATCGCCGTATGCTTTGATCTTTTCAACACTATCGCGTGCTGGGTCAACTGTAAATGATACAAATCTCACGATGCTATCTGTTTTCAGGAAAGCGGATTGAAGTTTTTTCATGTTTTTTGTAAGGGCAGGACAGATCGTAGGACATGATGTAAAGAAGAAATTTGCAATAATGATCTTACCACCAAAGTCATCCAACCCCACTTCATTGCCAAATTGATTCTTTAATTTGAAAGGACGGATCTTGTGCCAGATTGTATCATCAATTTGTTTGCCATCCTGAACCTTTGTAATAACTGTATCATAGAAATAACGGCGAGGCATACCCGTTGCTCCTTTGCTATAGCTATTGACTATTAAATAGCTCGCAATGGGTAGAACCACTGCTACTAGAAAGACTATGATACCTCTTTTCTTCATGATATATCTTTATAAACAAAAAAGCATCATTAAGGTTTTAACCAAAACGATGCTCTATCTAGTTATTTTATTGGTTTAGTGTTTCCCTTCAGCAGCAGGACTGTGTTGTTCTACTGGCGTTACTGATTTACCACGTGAATTTCTCAAGTTTTTCCAAGAGTTCCCATCAAGTAAGAACGCTGCTATGAACCAGATGAAAAGCATCAATGGAACAATGATCGTCATGATCAAATTTTTGATCTCATCTCCAAGATGCATGAAAATACCCACGATATAGAATGCCTTCGCAAGAGACAATATAACAATCACACCCTTGATGAATAATTTCAATACATCAGACATTGGGTATGCATACATGAGCAAACCCAATCCCAACTCAATCAATGTTATGACTGATAAAAGAACGGTAGTTTTGATGATCTTTTTTACAAATTCATCTCCACCAGGTTCGTGGTGAAATGTTATTTCTGAAGTTGCGCTATGTTCCATTTTAAATCTTTTAATTGTTGATTAGATCAGGTAAAAACAAAGGAATACAAATACCCATACCAAGTCTACAAAGTGCCAATACAAACCGGCCTTTTCAATCATCATATAATGTCCCTTTCTTTCAAATGTACCATTGATGGCCATTACAAGCATTACAATATTGATGATAACACCAGAGAATACGTGAAAGCCATGGAAACCTGTGATGCCAAAGAAATAACCACCAAACGCTACAGGACCAGTCGTTCCAACATGGTGTCCGTCATGTGAAGCAACATCTGCTGCTGGACCCCAAGGGTTCATCGTAACTGTTGTACCAATATGTTCAATTTGACCTTTGATCAATACTGCATGGTCGCCTGTAATAAGGTGTGTCCACTCCCAAGCTTGACAACCCAAAAATGCAAATCCGCCAATGATTGTCCAAATCATCCACTTAATTACACCCTGCTTGTCATTTTTATGTCCAGCATGTACGGCAAGTACCATCGTTACTGAACTTACGATAAGGATGAATGTCATCAAACTCACGAATGCCAGTGGAAGGTTTGCATGACCTGCAAAAGGAAATGAATTGAAAACCACGTTTGGATCAGGCCAATAGTTTTGGCTAAATCGAATGGTTCCGTATGAAATCAGGAATGCTCCGAAAGTAAAGGCGTCACTCATGAGGAAATACCACATCATCAGTTTACCATACTCAACGTTGAAGGGGCTTTTTCCGCCGCTCCACCATTTGGTTTGCATTTGTGCTTGGGCTGTTGCCATGTCTATTACTTGTTTTAAGGTTTCAGTTCAACCAGAATTATTTCATCCAGTTAAAAAATATAAATAAATAGATCCACAAAAGATCTACAAAATGCCAATATGTTGCAGCAATTTCCAAAGGGAGACTGCTGTAATTTCTTGTTGATATGCTCACTGCCCTGATCGCTATAACCACCAAAGCAATAACACCGCCCAATACATGCAATCCATGGATCCCAGAAATCGCAAGCAAGAAAGAATATGATGCATTTGAACCTGCACCGATCAATCTGATATCGTTTTCACCAAATTGATAAAATCCAATTACCTGCAAAACAAGAAAAAGAACTCCAAGGGTTGCAGTAACCAACATCCACTTTCTATACATCTCCATTTCGCGCTTCTTGATTGCGTTCAAAGAAAGCTGCACAGTAACACTACTTAAGAGAATAGTGACAGTTGAATACCAAAAAACCACTGGTATTTCAAGCATCAACCAATTCGCCTGGCTTCTCTTTACAATGTATGCGCTTGTTAAACCAGCGAACATCATAAGGATACTTCCTATGGCCACCCACAAAGTGAACTTGTGCGGATGTATTTTTCTTTGTTGATCACTCATCACGTTTAACATCATTTTTATTTTATACGGTTTTGTCTGCCAAAAGCGACAACAACACAACCGGTAAGTATATATAAGAACCGAACATTACCCTACGAGCCGCTTTCACATCCATTTCCTTGAACAACCTGATACACTGCCAAAACATCACCAAGTTTGCAAGCGATACTATGACTAAACTTATTGTACCACTCATTCCCACTGCGAAAGGCAATACCCCAATTGGTATCAATAACACCGAGTATAGAATGGATTGAACAGCTGCATACTTGGTTGGCCCGCCAACAGAAGGCAACAATTTAAATCCTGCTCTGCCATAATCTTCATGCGACACCCAGGCTATTGCCCAAAAATGCGGGAATTGCCAAAAGAATTGTAACGCAAAAAGAACCCAACCTCCAACGCCAAGTGATGGATCACCAGCAGCCCATCCAATCAAACAGGGCAAGGCACCGGGGATAGCCCCTACCAACACTGCGATTGAATGCACTTTCTTTAATGGAGTATAAATAAATCCATAAAGAAAGAAACTGAAAGCGGCAATCCCAGCTGCAACCCAGTTGAACCACAAACCAATGATGAAGATCCCAAAAACAGCTGCAACAACGGCAAATGTTGAAGCTTCATCCACACTCATCCTTCCGGACGCAACTGGTCTGGAGGCAGTGCGTTTCATCAACGCATCTGTATCCTTTTCAACAACCTGGTTGATCGCATTGGCTGCACCAGTTACGAGCATTCCACCTACAAAAAGTAAAAGAACTGAAATGATGTCGAAGTCCAGGCCGGGTACAAGAAGATAACAAACAACGGAGGAGAACACTACTGTGAAACTCAATGTGAATTTCATCAGCAAGTAATAATCCTTTAGCTTATTATTCTTTGTTGATGCCCCTCCCTTCGATTCCTTCATGTGCATCATTTTATTTTTTTACTGCCTTTTTAAGACAGCTAAATTTTTCTTAGTGTGCCGACTCATCAGCTCCAACAGGCTCAACCTGTGAAATGAATTCCCTTCCGTCCTTTCCATAATCATATGCCCATCTGTGCACTTCAGGAAGTTCGCCAGGCCAGTTACCATGACCAGGTGTAATTGGCGTAGTCCATTCCAATGTATTTGATCCCCATGGATTTGTATTTTGAACTTTTCTTCCTTTGAATATAGAATAGAAGAAGTTGAAAACAAACAATAGCTGCACTGCAAACACGATCATTGCAACAGTACTGATGAACCTATTCATGTCAGCAAACTGATTGAATGATTGCCAGTTGCTGAAATCAGTATAACGACGTGGCAAACCTGCAAGACCTTGATAGTGCATTGGCCAGAAAATAAGGTACGCACCAACCAATGTTACCCAAAAATGAATGTATGCCATGGTGTTATTCAGATAACGGCTGTACATCTTAGGGAACCAATGATATACTCCAGCAAACATGCCAAAGAAAGAAGCAACACCCATTACTATATGGAAGTGTGCAACTACAAAATAAGTATCATGTAAATGAAGATCCAATGTTGAGTTTCCAAGGAAAATACCGGTAAGACCTCCAGAAATGAACAAGCTCACAAAACCAATTGCAAAAAGCATCGCAGGCGTCAACCTGATATTTCCTCTCCACAATGTAGTAAGCCAGTTGAACACTTTGATAGCAGAAGGAACCGCGATCAATAATGTAAGCAATACAAAGAATGCTCCAAGGAATGGATTCAATCCGGTTACGAACATATGGTGTGCCCATACCAAGAACGCAAGAATGGTGATCGCAAACAATGAACCAACCATTGCCAGGTATCCGAAAATTGGTTTCCTTGAGTTAACTGAAAGTATTTCAGAAACCATACCCATTGCAGGAAGAAGAATGATATATACTTCAGGGTGACCCAAGAACCAGAATAGATGTTGGAAAAGAATGGCGCTTCCTCCTTCATTAGGAAGAATTTCACCCTTCACAACTATCTCAGAAAGATAGAAGCTCGTTCCGAGATTACGATCAAACAACAATAGTACTGCACCTGAAAGCAATACCGGGAATGATAATACACCCAATACCGCAGTAAAGAAGATCGCCCACATAGTGAGTGGCATTCTAGTCATGCTCATTCCCTTTGTGCGCAGGTTAAGGATTGTTGTGATATAGTTAAGGCCTCCTAATAAAGAAGATACAATGAACAATGCCATCGATATCAACCAGAAGTCCATACCCAATTTAGACCCTTCACTTGCTTGACCTAATGCACTTAGCGGTGGATATATTGTCCAACCACCAGCAGCAGGACCAGTTTGAATGAAGAGTGAAGCAAACATCACAACGCTGGCTAAGAAGAAAAACCAGTAACTCAACATATTCAGGAATCCAGATGCCATATCCCTTGCTCCAATTTGAAGTGGAATAAGAAAATTTGCAAAAGTTCCGCTCAATCCTGCAGTCAATACAAAAAACACAAGAATGGTACCATGCATTGTTACCAACGCATAATAGAAATCATTGCTGATCCTACCACCCTTTGCCCAGGTACCAAAAATATCTTCAAGAAACGGGAATGACATTTCTGGATATCCCAATTGAAGACGAAATAGCACAGAGAACAATCCACCGATGATCGCCCAAATGATTCCTGTAATTAGGAATTGCTTCGCGATCATTTTGTGATCTTGAGAAAAGATGTACTTCGTCAGAAAGGACTCCTCATGATGGTGATGACCATGTTCATCATGTCCCTCGTGTGCATGCACTGCTGCTTCCGCTGTTTGTCCGTGTAATACTGTTTCGCTACTCATTTTAAAATGTTTGTTCGTTTTTTTATTTGAGTTGTGCTAAAGGTTTTTGTGTTGCTTGAACTGTTGCAGCGCCTGTGCTGTCTGCAGCCACTTTAGGTTCTGCAGATTCTTTAACAGTTACATACTGTGGTTTTTTTGAAGCCATCCAAGCATCATATTCTTGCTGTGTTTCAACAATGATAACACCGCGCATAGAATAGTGCCCACTTCCACACATCTGATCGCAAGAGATCTCATATACGAAATCCTTGTTGCCAGTTATTTCTTTCATTTGAGCTGTGGTGTATTTTGGCGTGAACCAAAGTGTTGTTGGAATACCAGGAACCGCATCCATTTTTAACCTGAAGTGAACCAATCCAACGTCATGAATAACATCTTGTGCATTTATCACCAATTGCACTGGCTTATTTACAACAAGATGCATTTCTGTTGCTTCAATATCATCATGACTTGCCCCATCTTCCCAATCAACACCAAGGGCGTTGCCATTTGATGCGTCTGTAAGTCTATAATTTTTTCTTCCCAATACATTATCCTTACCAGGATATCTCATCATCCAGTTAAACTGCTTACCAGTGATTTCAACTACTTGAGAATCTTTTGGTGCGTCGCCAGTGATCTTGAACCAATAAAATAATCCAAAACCAACCAATACCGTCAAAAAGATAGCTGGTACAACAGTCCAGATCAATTCCAACTTATTATCGTGTGAAAAGAAGTATGCTTTTCTTTTTTCTGTGTATTGATATTTATATGCAAACCAAAAAAGCAGGATCTGCGTAAGAAGAAAAACCACTCCTGTAACTGCAAAAGTAAGCTTCAACATGAAGTCGATTTTTTCACCATGATCGGACGCAGCTGGTTGGGCCAACAACGTTTTGCCATAGTATGCTTCATTGCACAACCATGCACCGAACAAACCCACTACAAGAAATGCAATAAACATGAAAGCATTGATGCGGTTACTTTGCTTGAAAGATTTTTCCTCTCCCTTCAACACAGAGACATACTCACTGGCTTTTGAGATTTGAAAAATAACCACAAATGCTAGGACCAAAATTGCTAAAATGAAATAACCCGACATGAGCTTTCTATATTTAGTTAATTAATTTCAATTTCTTTATTCTATCAAACCCTTATGTATGGTGGATTGTACTCTCCTTTGTGAAAGGATGGTATTTTGCCAACAAAGGTTTCTTTGCCAATCCCCTTCCAACAAATAACATGATCAATCCTGCATACAAAGCCAATATACCAAATTCGAACCACCCAAAAACAAAATGTTCATGTACCGTTCCTGGCATTACCATCTGATAAAAATCAACCCAATGTCCAAGGATGATCAGTACCGCCAAGAATGTAATTGTGGTGTAATTTCTTTTCGCACCTTTTCTCATCAAAAGGAGGAATGGAACAGCAAAATTCGTAATGAGATTTAGGAAAAATACACCCCTGTAAACACCTTGCATCCTAGGCTTGAAATAAATTGTTTCCTCTGGAATATTTGCATACCATATCAACATGAACTGTGAGTACCAGAGGTATGTCCAAAACACAGAAAAAGCAAACATGAATTTTCCAATATCGTGCAAGTGCTCCTCAGTAACATATTCAAGGTAATCATGGTTTTTGAGATACACTACGAACAAAGCTACAAGTGACATACCCGCTACAAATGAGCTTACAAACGTATACCAGCTATACATAGTGGAGTACCAATGTGCATCAATACTCATCAACCAAAGCCATGGAATAGTTGATCCTACCGTAAGTGCGAAGAATACAATGAATATAGCAGCCCAAACGGTGTTGTTCCAAATGTATTTTTTTGAATCGTCTTGATCCATTTTCTCATCAGCCTTAGACGAAAGTTGTCTCATTTTTGAACCAACCCATGACCACATGAATAATGTGATAACAGTCCAGATCATAAAAAATGTTGGATTCAGAATAGCGCTCTTTCCTTTTAAGATTGGATCGTGCTCTACGTGTTCTTTATCAAGCCAATGATAGATATTATGTTGACCAGTAAATATAATACCAACAAATACCAACAATGCAAGGACAGAAAAAACAGGCACTACACTTGAGATCGCTTCGGGTACTCTTCTAAAAGCCATTTGCCAACCACCCATTGCTAGCGTTGTTGCACAAATGAAGAACATACTGGCATTCACAACCAGTAAAAAGAATACACTGTTTTGCAAAAGAACTGCCCAAAACCTTGTTTGTGAATGTTCTTCTTTGCTCATGGCCAGAAAAATGAATCCCAAAACCAAGGTTAATGCCCCCACACCTAAAAGCGCGTTCGTCCATTTTTTATACCCGGCTGAAATCTCAAATTGTTGCTTGCTCATCCCTGATTGTTTATTGCGTTGATTATTTTGAAACAGTTGCTCCCATTGCTGTGCTGTCTGAAACAGCTTCAGAAGCAGGCTTCAACTTCCCTTGCTTTATTTTGATATAGGTGATTACCATCCAGCGTTGCTTTGCAGTTAGCTGAGACGCATAACTTCCCATTAAGTTTTTACCATATGTTAGAGAATAAAATATCTGACCGTCTGGCATTGATTCATATTTTGAATCTCCAACCAAAGCAGCAGGTTTTGCCGGAAATGGTCCATCACCATCTTTCCAAAGTGGACCGTTGCCATCAAGTTTTGCTCCATGGCAAATACCACAATTAATAAGATACAAACGCTCAGTTTCTTTGATCTCAGCGTCAGTCAAAGTTGTAACTGGATTGGGCAATTGACGTGATGCAAAATAATTTGCAGTATCTCCAATGTTATCCATTTCAATATGTACAGGATATTCGTCACCGCGCTTTACAGTACCTGCAACAGGACCTTGGCTTGTTCTGCCATCAGCAAAAACCGGATTCGCTGAATACGTTTCATACGCGCGACTGTAAGTCATGTCCGGCATATAAATCTTACCGGGTGTTCTTTTCACATCGCTGCATGCTGTAGCAACTACTATTATTGCTACCAGTACACTTGATACGATTGTTAATCTTTTCATCTCTTGTTTTTTTATAATCTCGCCCTAATCCTGTTCGCCTTGATTATGCAATATTTGGTTCCTTGTACAACGACTGCTCTTGGTCATACCTACCGATCCACCAACCTTCTTCTGCAATCTGTGTATTCACTTCTTGTGCTCCTACGCTTTTCAGCAAATCAGTTAATTCTTGCTCGTTTGTTTTTTCACCGCACTCGATCACCATCACAAAAAGATCATCGGTTGCACGTGGGTGGAATACATGCTTTTTAACAAATGGCGCTAGCTGACAGATATAACAGAATGTCAACACCATTCCAACAGCTGCACATAATACCGTCAACTCGAATGTTATTGGAATCCAGGCTGGAAGTGCAAAGTTTGGCTTACCACCAATATTAACAGGCCAGTCTTTTGTAAACACCCAAGTCATGAATGTTACAGCAGTTGTTGTTCCGATCATACCATACAAGAAACCTGCAGTATGTATGCTGGTCTCTCTTAAACCCATTGCATGATCTAATCCATGAACGGGGAATGGTGTATAGATGTCATGAAACTTATACCCTTCTTTCCTCACTTTCGCAACTGCAGGGAAGAGTACTTTTTCATCTTCAAAGCATCCAACTACAAATTTTTTTTGCGCCATTTTATATTGTTTTCTTTATCAATTATCAGTGATGTGCAACTTTTACTTCGCCTTCATGATGACCATGGTGCATCTCATCAACAAACTCATCAACTTCTTTTTGCTCCAATACATCCATATCGTTTTTATAACTTTCGCCAGTTCCCTTCAATACATATTTGATTTCCGCAATTGCAATAACAGGGAAGTATTTTGAGAAGAGGAAAAAGCAAGTGAAGAATAAACCGAATGTTCCAAGGTAGAAACCAACTTCCCAAATTGTTGGTCTATAATAAATAGACCATGAAGAAGGAAGGTAGTCGCGGTACAATGAAGAAACGATGATCACAAAACGCTCAAACCACATACCGATATTCACTACGATACTCATAATGAAAGTGAATAGCACATTTCTTCTCAATTTTGTAAACCAGAATAGCTGTGGAGAAATTACGTTACAGGTCATCATCAACCAATAACTCCATCCATACGCACCTGCAATCCTGTATTTGAAGAATATATCTTGCTCATAAGGGTTTTGGCTATACCATGCCATGAACAATTCTGTTAAATAAGCACAACCCACTATTGATCCTGTCAACACAATAACCTTATTCATCGCTTCAATATGACCTAAGGTGATATAGTCTTGTAGGTTCATTACTTTTCTCAAGATCAACATCAATGTTTGTACCATTGCGAAGCCTGAGAAGATTGCACCAGCAACAAAGTATGGAGGGAAGATCGTAGTATGCCATCCAGGTACTACTGATGTAGCGAAGTCGAATGATACGATCGTATGAACTGACAATACCAGCGGAGTTGATAAACCTGCAAGTACCAATGATAAACTTTCATGACGCTGCCAGTGCTTTGTGCTACCTGACCAACCAAATGAAGCAACTCCATAAAGGTGTTTACGCAATTTTGTTTTTGCACGATCCCTCACCGTTGCGAGGTCAGGCAATAAACCTGAATACCAGAACAAAAGTGAAACAGTGAAATATGTTGAGATCGCAAATACGTCCCACAACAAAGGAGAATTAAAATTTGGCCACAATGGTCCGCGTGTATTTGGATAAGGCAAGGTGAAAAACGCCATCCAAACCCTTCCCATGTGGAAGATAGGAAACTGACCAGCACACATTACCGCAAAAATTGTCATTGCCTCTGCAGCTCTGTTTACACCTGTTCTCCATCCTTGGCGGAACAACAAAAGAATAGCTGAGATCAAGGTACCAGCATGACCAATACCAACCCACCATACGAAGTTGGTAATATCCCAACCCCAACCAATGGTACGGTTAACGTTCCACTGTCCGATACCATAGGTAACCTCGCGGTAAACCGAGTAAGCACCAAACATCAGCAACGCTGCTGATATATAAAATCCAATATACCAAAGCCTGGTAGGTTTTACCTCAATGGTATGCACGATGTCTTTGGTAACCTGACCGTAAGTCTTATTGCCATTTACCAAAGGTTCCCTGATCTGTGATTCGTACTTTGTTACACTCATTTGTTGGTCATTTATGAGAAATCGCTGGTTCTATTAATTAATGTTCCGCTTCTTCTTTCTTCACTTCCTTATGATCCGCACCTGCTGCTTCAACAGTTTCATGATGCGCCTCTTCAGCAACACCTACATGCCTGTCTGTATTTCTGATCTTCGCCAAATAATTTACGTTAGGCAACACGTGAATCTGCTCCAATACATAGAACAACCTATTCGTTTGTTCTTCGTTACGGATCTTACTCACTGGACTATTCTTATCGTTTGCGTTTCCAAATACGATAGCATTGGTTGGACAAGCCTGCTGACATGCAGTTTTGATATCCCACTTGCCATCAGCACCTGTTTCAAGCGGCCTGTTTTCTTTTTTCGCTTTTAGCTTTCCTTCCTGCAAACGCTGAACACAGAAAGAACATTTTTCGATAACACCACGTGACCTTACAGTTACATCTGGATTCAATACCATTCTTGTAAGATCATCATTCATCATCATCACTGAATCCTCGAGTACTTCACGCTGGTTATCACCAAAGCTATCAGCACCCATATAATCAGACCAGTTGAAACGCCTTACTTTGAAAGGACAGTTGTTTGCACAATATCTTGTACCAATACAACGGTTGTAGGTCATTTGATTCAATCCTTCACTGCTGTGGTTGGTTGCATTAACAGGACAAACGTTTTCACATGGTGCATTATCACAGTGCTGACAAAGCATCGGCATGAACACCACGTTCAAATCATCAAGGTTATCAGTTCCTGAATCATCCCTATATGTTGCAAAGTATCTGTCGATACGCAACCAATGCATTTCATGAGAACGCATTACCTCTTTCTTTCCAACAACAGCAACGTTGTTTTCAGAAGTACAAGCAACTGTACATGCTCCACAACCAATACATGAATTAAGATCAATGCTCATTCCCCACTTAGGTCCTGGATAAGGATGGCTAGGATAAAGCGTTCCTTCTTTAACGTAGTCATTTGTATTCTTGGCAAAATCCTCTACCAACTCATGACGAACATCAGCAAGTATTTTTGGATTTTTCTTGAATTCATCAAGAGAGTATTCACGAACTACTTCATCACGACCTTCATATTGGTTATGAGATTGTGTATATGCAATTTTGTATGTCTCTTTAGATTTTTCGAAGCTTACATTTGAAACGCTGTAAGTAAAGCTCTTGCCATCAAAACCAACAAGTGGGAATGCATTTTGTCCTACATTGGCAGCAGCGCGTCCTGTTTTCTCAGACCTTCCATATCCCAACGCAACAGCGATCACATTCTTGTGAACACCAGGAATAACAAGCACGGGAAGTGTGTATTCCAATGCACCTGCTTTTATCTTGATCACAGGCTTGTCAACTTCAACTTCATAATTATCATCAACAGTGATACCCAATTCCTTTGCCATAGCATAGGAAATAATAGCATAGTTATCCCATGTTGCTTTTGTGATCGGATCAGGCATTTCTTGCAACCAAGGATTGTTTGCATCTTTACCTGCTCCCATTGAAACTTTTGTATAAACAACCAACTCAGTTTTACCTGATGATTTTTTTGCGCCAAGTGAAGCAACAGCTGCACTTAATGCTGCACTATTATACGTACCTGCAGATGCAACAGCTGGCTTTTCGACAACTCCATCTTGCAAAGCCTTATCCCAAGCAGCTTGTGAACCAAAATAGTTCAACCAGAATTGCTTAAAATAATCACCATATGTTGTAGTCTCACCACTCCACTTAAGTAGTGAAGATTGGTATGCTCTTGTTTTGAACAAAGGCGCGATTGTAGGCTGAATGAAACTAAGATACCCGGATTTCATTTCTGCATCACCCCAGCTTTCAAGGTAATGATGGTTGGGTATAACGAATTTGCAAAGAGACGATGTTTCATCTTCTCTGTCATTGAATGATACAGATACAGCTACTTTCTTTAATCCTGATTCAAATTTCTTTGCATCAAAATAATCGTAAGCAGGATTTACACCATGGATCATCAAAGCGCCAACCTTACCATCATTCATGTCCTGCACAAGTTGAACCATCGCAGCGTCATCACCCTGACGAGTATTCAACGTTGTTGACCAATCTATTGTATTGCCGTATGCGCCAAGTAATTGATTGATTGCATTCACCACCAATTGCACATCAGCATTGTTACTACCGCTAACCACAAGAGAAGCTGAGCCAGAAGCTTTTAAAGCATCGGCAGCAGCCTTAATTCCTTTTTTCAAACGCTCATCCGCTAATGCCGGTGCAGACACTGCTCCACCTAAAGCGGCATATATATTCAAAGCCACGGCACCCTCTTCAGAAGGAAGGTGAACATAGCGGTCATCAGCATTGGCACCACTCAAACTAAGTGCGCTCTCGAAACTGATGTGCTTGCTCATCTCTGGATTCTGCTGATTTATTTTTCTTCCAACAGCATATTGACGAGCATATTCAACAGGACTCAACCATGTGCCGAGAAAATCTGCACCAAGGCTGACAATTGTTTTAGCCTTATCAAATTGATAAGAAGGGATAGCTCTTTTGCCAAATGACACCGCATTCGCATTTAAAATACCATTTGCAGAAATGGCATCGTATTGCACATGACGAGAGCCAGGATATTTGGCTAAGAAAGAGGCAATAATATTTTTTGTTGTAACCGAATTGATTGTTTCTGTAAGCAATACAACTGAATTCCCACCAATACCAGCAAGGCCTTCAGCAACCATTTTATCAAAAGCATCAAATGTGCTTGCCTCTTTGCCATTGGCAAGAGGATAGCGCAAACGTGCAGTATCATATAAACCAAGTACAGAAGCTTGTACGCGAGCAGAGGTTCCGCCTTTTGTTACAGAAGAAAGATCATTTCCTTCAATTTTAATTGGACGACCATCACGAACTTTTGCAACTACAGGGATAGCATCTCCATCCTGCATAAAAGTAGTTGCATAATAATTTGCAACACCTGGTATAATGGTATCAGGCTTATTCAGGTATGGGATGCTCTTTTTTACAGGCATCTCACAACCTGCAGCAGCGGCGGCGGCAGCAGTACTGAATCCAAGATATTTTAGAAAATCTCTTCTTGGAGCTTTTGCATCCATAAACCCTTCGTTGGTTTCAGGTGCAACTAGGTCTTCACCAAATTCATCCTGCACCCCTTCTTGGTAGCTATCGCTGTTTTTCAATTCACCGAAACTCTGCCAGTATTTTTTTTGCTTCATATCAGTTTCTATGGTTGTGAGTAGTATTGCTTTTTGATATAACCCTATTCAATATTAGTAATGACATTTTTGACATTCTGTACCACCAATCTTCTCAACGGTCACACTATCCATGTTGCCCTTTTTAAGGTCTTCATGGAATTTCTCATAAATGCTGTAAAATTTATTTTCAGTGAATTGAACCTTGGATTCACGGTGACAATTGATACACCATCCCATGCTCAAATCAGTGAATTGGTAAACCTCGTCCATTTTTTGTATTTCACCATGACAGGTTTGACATTGCTGCTTTCCAGCCGTTACGTGCTGTGAATGGTTGAAATAAACGTGGTCGGGCAAGTTGTGAATACGGATCCACTCAATAGCCTTTCCCTTGCCAGTGTATTTTTTAGCACCAGGATCCCAACCAGCATATTGATATAACTTTTGAATCTCTGCTGTACCATCCACTTTTGAACCATCTTCACGGAACAACTGAGGACCTTTTGCATATTCATTGATTCCCATATGGCAGTTCATACAAACATTAACCGATGGAATATTTGCATGCTTGCTTTCCTGTGCACCACCATGACAATACAAACAATTGATCTGATTGATTCCGGCATGGACTGTATGAGAATAATATATAGGCTGTTCAGGTTGGTAATTCTTGGACCTTCCAAGACCTTGAGCAGACTGAAACGTAACGTAACCGCCCACCAGGAATAAAACGATCGCAAGGATTGCTATGTATGCCTTGTTCCTATAAAATGGAATTGGCTCAGCAGAACGCACATTCTCAGTTTCATCAGCGATCTTACGAAGATTGCTATTAACCTGTAATAATATGAGGGCAATTACCGCAAGTATAAGTGTAAGGATCCCATAAAGAAGATTAGAGTCGGATTCTGCACCAGCATCTTCAGTAGGTTGTGCAGTAGTCGCAGCACCTGCAGCCTTCGCGCCACCACCCGTGTTGATGTAGGTCAATATTGCATCAATATCCTGATCTTTTAGTTCAGGAAAAGCAGTCATTTGAACTTTATTGTATTCAGTGTAAACTGCAACAGCCCTAGGATAGCCTTTCTTGATAACAGCGGCACTATTTCTGACCCACTCATAAAGCATTTTCCTGTCATCCCAACGGTCTTCAACACCCTTCAAAGCTGGACCTACCAACTGCTTATCAATTGCATGACAAGAAGCACACTTTGCATTGAATAGTGCCTTGCCATCCTGGGCTTTAGCCAGTTGAGCAATGGAAAGAAAGGCAACGAAAATTAGGACCGATTGAAGCTTTTGTAAGATTTTTCTTTTCTTATTCATACCCGCAGTGGATTGTGTTGAAATGGAAGGCATCTTTTAAATCGGTGCAAATTTAATGCAGTATTTCAAGATAATATCAACATGTCTAACATTTTTTTAATGCAGTACCAGCCTGCATTTCAGCGGGCCCATGCGCTCAACTACTAGTATTTGTCATGAAAATGCAAGATTGCGAGGGGTTGAAAATAAATCATCCTGCCATTTCATGATGGCATCCCTTTTTTTCTTCTCTTTGCACCATGTTTAAAAAGTTACAGGAAAAGTGGAAAGTTGGGGGCTTGCAACTATTCCTGATCCTTTGCACATTTGCAGTGACTGGAAGCCTAACTGCATTCATTTCTGAGCGTATCACAAACTGGGTTGGATTTGATGAAAACACCTTATTTGCCTGGAAAATCCTCCTCAGATTGAGCATCTTGATCTTTGGCTACCAATTCATCATACTCGCTGTGTCATTCTTTTTCGGACAATTCAATTTTTTCTGGAACTATGAAAAGAAGATCCTAACAAAAATGGGGTTGATGAAAAGAAAAGCTCCAGAAACAACCCCTTTCAAATTGGCCATCTTTGCCTCAGGGAAAGGTAGCAATGCTGAAAAAATTATACAATACTTTGAAAATGAGACTCTTGTAAAAATTTATATGGTTGTTTGCAATAACCCACAGGCAGGAGTATTGGACATTGCCAAACAACACAATATCAAAACCCTGCTGATTGAGAGAAAAACATTCAACCAAACAGAGGAATATGTACAACTATTTAAAAATGAAGGAATTACACATATAATTTTAGCTGGATTCCTGTGGAAGGTTCCTGAAACAATGATCAATGGGTACCGAAACAAAATATTGAATATTCACCCTGCCCTCTTACCCAATTTTGGCGGCAAAGGGATGTATGGAGACCACGTTCACGAAGCAGTAATTGCATCTGGACAAAAAGAAACAGGCATCACAATTCACCTGGTTGATGAACACTACGACCATGGAACCACTGTTTTTCAGGCAACCGTTTCAATTGACGATGCTGATACCCCAACTTCGGTTGCACAAAAAGTACACGCACTGGAACACCTTCACTACCCGAGAGTGATCGCAGAATGGCTGGGCATTGAAAAACAATAATTGCTTCCCCCGCTGAACTAAATAAGAATTCAAAACAGCTAAGCCACTGAATTGGATAGTTTGGATTTATATTTACACACTCCATCAAATTTGAAACCAGCATAATTGCCCTCCATTTGAAAAAAAAATTCATCATCATCATTCTGTTGTTTTGGTGGAGCAATGCCAACTCGCAAATTTGGCTAACAGGTAAGGTTTATGATTCTACCAGAATGATAACAATACCATCAGTTAAGGTAAGTTCACTAAAAGGTGAAGTTACATTCACTGATTCAGTTGGAAGATATGCCATCATGGTTCAAATGAATGATACCATCTTTTTTACATACCGCGGAAAATCCACTACCCTCTTCCCCGTTAAAAGTATCCGTTACCCTGCAGGCTTTGATGTTGCACTTCAAGTGAGGATACAAGACAAATACCAAACCTTAAAAGAAGTAGTTGTGATCGGCAAATCCTACAAACAAGATTCTCTCGAAAACCGAGAATACTATTCAAGAATATTCAATTACGATCGTGGAGGTGTGCGCATATCTGAAACAGGAACCATGGGAGGCACGCCAGGACTAGATCTTGGAAGCATGATACAAATGTTTCAGTTCAGGAAAAACAAGAGCATGAAAAAATTCCAGAACCGCCTAATTGAAGAAGAACAAAATAAATTCATCGACTATAAATTCAATAAACAACTGGTGCAACAGCTAACCAAACTCAGCGGAAGGGACCTAGAGAAATTTATGATCGTTTATCGACCTCCGTATGAATTTGTAGTGTATAGCGAAGAGTATGAATTCTTAAAATACATTTTGGATGCCTCAAAATATTTTAAGCAAGGAATCTTGCCTGAGGACATTATAAGAAGAGGACCCAATAGATAAGTGGTAAGATTTCAGGTTTTTCTTTTGATCGATTCATGCGCTTTCCAGCACACTTTAATAAAAAGCTGAAGTTTGCCTCTCAAACATTTTATCTTATCTTCAAAGAACATATAAATGCCATGAAAAAAATATTCATTTTACAAATGCTGTTGCTATCATTTTTAGTAACAAATGCACAAACAGTAAATTCTAACAGTTCTCTGGAAGTTGACCCAAACTACCTGATTGCCGACAGAACAACTATAGCTGATCGTGCCATTCAAGAATGGGTTGATAAAGGTTGGATGAATGGAGGAGTGGGACTCATCATGCACAATGGCAACATTGCATATTACAAGGCATTCGGATATGATAATATTGAAAAGAAAACGCCCATGCGGGTTGATCATATTTTCAGGATCGCGTCACAAACAAAAGCCATCACCAGCGTTGCCGTGATGATGCTATTTGAAGAGGGAAAATTTTTACTTGATGAACCCATTTCAAAATTCATTCCTGAATTCAAAAACCCACAGGTGCTGGATAAATTCTATGTAATAGATTCTTCATATACAACCATTCCTGCACAGAGAGAAATTACCATCCGTGATCTACTCACCCATACATCCGGCATAGGATATGCTCAAATTGGTTCTACAACAGCAAACGCCATCTATGCAAAAAATGGTGTGGTAGGAGGTATTGGAGTTGACAAAATAACGCTTGAAGAAAATATCAAGAGATTGGGAAAGCTTCCTCTATTTCACAATCCTGGTGAACGTTTTACATACGGATTGAATACAGATGTGCTGGGATACCTTGTACAGGTTGTGTCTGGAATGAGTTTCGGCGATTTTCTAACAAAGAAAATATTTGAGCCGCTGGGAATGAAAGACACCTATTTCAATATTCCAAAAGAAAAACAAAACAGACTCGTTTCACTTTATTCCCAAAAAAATGGTGTGCTGGAACTAATGCCTGAAACCTATAAGATCAATGGCACTTTTTACAGGGATTATCCAAATAAGAATTTCCCAATGCAAAGCGGCGGCGGCGGACTCTCTTCAACCATCATGGACTATGCGATCTTTCTTCAGATGATGCTCAATGAAGGAACTTATAACGGCGCACGCATCCTCAGTAGAAACACTGTTAGAATGATGACCATGAACCAAATCGGTGATATCAATAATGGTATCAATAAATTCGGACTTGGATTTGGTATTACAACTGAAAGAGGAAGCGCTAAACTTCCAACACAAGAAGATACATTTGATTGGGGTGGTATGTTTGCTACCACCTATTGGGTTGATCCAAGAGAAAAAATTGTTGGGTTGTTTTTCCGCAATGTTTATCCAACTCAAAACGGTGATATCAGCGACCGCTTCCGTGTATTAATGTATCAAGCAATAAAAGATTAATTATGAAAAAAATATACTCACTTCTCTTCCTTGGTTTCTTGACTGGTAACATTTATTTGCATGCACAAGAATACAAATCCCTGCATAAAAAAGCAATTGTGGTTGATACACACAATGATTTTATCAGTACCGGTATAGAAAAAAAAGTAAGCTTTGATCAAGACCTAAAAGGAATAACCCATTCTGATCTAAAGCGAATGAAGGAAGGAGGAATAGACGTACAAATTTTTTCTATTTTTTGTGATGAGAATTATGGAAATGGAACTGCCTATGCATTTGCAAATAGGGAAATAGATTCATTGTATGCATACGTTGCACGCAATCCATCAAAAATGATGATCGTTAAAACACCAGCAGATCTGGATCTGGCTGTAAAAGAAAAGAAACTAGGCTCCATGATGGGTGTTGAAGGTGGGCATATGATTGAAGACCGAATCGATTATTTGGAAGCATTGTATAAAAGAGGTGCAAGGTATATGACACTTACTTGGAACAACAGCACTTCATGGGCAAGCTCTGCCGCAGACGAAAGGGCCAAAAATGATCTAGGTCATCCATATGGATTGAATTCATTTGGAGAACAAATTGTAAGAAAAATGAATGAGCTTGGAATGATCGTAGATATTTCGCATGTTGGAGAAAAAACATTTTATGATGCGATTAGGGTTACAACTAAACCTGTTATTGCATCACATAGTTGCGCCTATGCACTATGCCCAGTGCCTCGCAATATGACAGACGATCAAATACGTGCCTTAGGGAAAAACAATGGTGTTATACAATTGAATTTCTATTCAGGATTTGTTGATAGCACTTTCAGCGCAAAAAATAATGCGTTCATCAAAAAACACCAAGCGGAAAAAGATTCCATGTTGAAAACAAATCCAAGCGACTTTTATGCAAATCTTTTTATACATGAAAAATATAAAGAAGAGATTGACAACACAAGGCCCTCATTAAGTTTGTTGATCGATCACTTGGACCATATCGTGAAATTAATTGGTGTTGATCATGTTGGCCTTGGTTCAGATTTTGATGGTATCAATTCTGCCCCTAGAGAATTGAATGATGTTACAAATATGCCTTTGATAACAGAAGAATTAATGAAAAGAGGTTATAGCAAAACTGACATTTTTAAAATTCTAGGAGGAAATTTCATCAGGGTATTCCAAGCGAACCAACAATGAAATTTGCTTAAATAGAAGGAATATAATTTAATATAAATACAGCTGCATTAATTTATAGACCTGCTTTTGCAGGTCATAAATTTTTATGCATTCATTCAGCAATTGAAAATAAAGCATCATGAAAAAACTAATCGCGCTTCTACTCATTTTCCCGTTGATCACAAACAGCCAACAAAAAACTGATATTATCCGCTGGCAAGAGACTGCAAAGCATGTAAGTATCATACGTGACAAATGGGGTATTCCACATGTATACGGCAAAACAGATGCTGATTGCGTTTTTGGCCTAATGTATGCACAATGTGAGGATGATTTTCAGCGCGTTGAAATGAACTATATCACCATGCTAGGCAGAACAAGTGAAGTAATGGGGGAAGCCAATATTTATGAAGACCTGCTTGTACGCATGGTGATCGATTCAGCAGAATCAGTAAATGATTACAATGCCAGTCCAGATTGGATGAAAAAACTGTTGAACGCCTTCGCTGATGGCATCAACTATTACCTGTACAAAAATCCACAAGTAAAACCCGCCTTGCTCAAGGAATTCAAACCATGGTATCCACTAACCTACACCGATGGAAGCATATCAGCAATACAAACAGGCAACCTTACTGCAAATGTTATTAAAAAATTTTACCAGGGATTGCCAACCGACATAGCAAAGTTGACAAAAAAAGATCCTGAACAACTGATAGGGTCAAATGGATTTGCCATTGCCCCATCAAAAAGCATGAGTGGTAATGCAATGCTCTACATCAATCCTCATGTTACCTTTTACTTCAGGCCTGAAGTACACATGGTGAGTGAAGAAGGACTAAATGCATATGGAGCTGTTACATGGGGTCAATTCTTCGTTTACCAGGGATTCAATGAGCATTGTGGATGGATGCACACTTCCAGTGAAGCAGACGTAGCTGATTTGTATGAAGAGACAATCCTAAAAAACAACAATGGTGTTTTCTATATGCATGATAATATTGCAAAACCAGTTGCAAAACAACAAACAACCATTGCATACAAAACATCTACTGGAATGGTTAAAAAAGATTTTACAATTTATAAAACACACCATGGTCCAGTAATGGCCATGCAAAATGATAAATGGATCAGCATGCAATCCAATAACAGATCGTTGAGTGGATTGATCCAATCATGGAGCAGGACAAAAGCAACTAGTTTTGAAGAATTCAAAAAAAATATGGACTTGCGATCCAATGTTTCAAACAATACTGTTTATGCAGATGATCAGGGTAACATAGCATATTGGCATGGAAACTTCATGCCTAAAAGAGATCCTAGCATCGATTGGAAATATCCAGTAGATGGATCAACTTCATCAACTGATTGGAAAGGGTTGCATACCGTTGATGAAACTATTCACCTTTATAATCCAACAAATGGATGGCTGCAAAATTGCAACGCTACTCCTTTCACGGTGTCAGGACCAGGCAGCATTTCCAAAAAGAAATATCCAACATACATGGCACCTGATCCGGAAAATTTCAGAGGTATCAATGCAGTTCGCGTGTTGGCTTCAAAAGAAAAATATGATATCGCTGCCCTCATCAGTGCAGGATACGATACGTATATGTCAGCTTTTGATGTGCTCTTACCTTCATTATTTAAGGCCGTCAAAACGCCCATCGCAAATGATATCAAACCTGATATTACAAGAGCTGTTCAACTACTCACAGAATGGGATCGAAGAACAGCAGCAAATTCTGTAGCAACTAACATTGGAATTCATTGGGCCGAAAAAGTTGTGATGGATCTTACGAGAGGAAGGGGCAGGGACATTGACCTTACGTTTGAATTACCAAGAATGTTAAATGAAATGGCTGATGGTAAAAAAATTGCTTACTTATATGAAGTGCTCAAAAAATTAAAGGCCGATTTTGGCACATGGGAAGTGCCTTGGGGTGATGTAAATCGTTTTCAACGGATCAACAATACAATGTCATCAACATTCGACGATAACCAACCAAGCATTGCTTCACCATTTGCATCATCTTCATGGGGCACCTTACCATCGTTTAATAGCAGGACTTTCCAAGGAAGTAAAAAAAGATATGGATATGGGGGAAACAGTTTTGTGTGTGCAGTAGAATTTGGTAAAAAAATAAAAGCAAAATCATTGCTTGCTGGTGGTGAGTCTGGTGATCCTACATCAAAACATTTCAAGGACCAATTAGAGATGTATACAAAAGGACAATTTAAGGACGTTTTGTTTTATAAAGAAGATATTATGAAATTTATGGAGGAACAATATGTACCAGGAATGAGGAATGCAAAAAGTAAATAGAAAGAAAACGAATTGCATGTTGATTTAAACTTGAAATAATCAATTCTGATTGAATAATAACAAAATTGACCTTATGAAAAAGAAAATCATCTTAATTGGATTGTTGTTTTACAGCTTGTTGTCAAGTGGACAAACATTAAAAATAAACGAAAGCAAAATAAAAAGCCTTGATTCACTTTTTAGAATAACCTTTCCATCGTCTGAACCAGGTGCAATTTTTATATTGGCTAAAAATGGTATGCCAATTCTCAACAAGGCATATGGAATGTCAAATATTGAATTGAATGTTCCGTTAAATGCTGATATGAAAATGGGTATTGGATCAATTTCAAAACAATTTGCAGCAATATCCATACTTCTCTTGCAACAGGAAAAAAAACTTGATATAAAAGATGATGTAAAAAAACACCTGCCCTTTTACAATACCTGGGGGAGATCGATCACGATTGAACAGCTACTCACTCATACAAGCGGTATCCCTAGCTATACTGAATTGCCCGGCTTTGATACCTTGGCTGATAAAAGAACGCCGATCAATAGGTTGGTAAAATTTTTTGAAAAAGCACCACTGATTTTTGAACCAGGTACAAATTGGAGTTATTCAAATTCTGGTTACGTATTGGCAGCATTGATCGTTGAAAGAGTAAGCAAAAAACCATTCAACGAATTTATAAGGGATAGGATATTCAGAAGACTGCTTATGACAGAATCAACATTCGGAGAATCCGACTATACAATCCTAAACAAGACAGCTGAATATGGGGCAAACACGCCGAAAGGGAAAATAAAAATGGAGGGGAAATATGATTGGTATTGGACTTATGGGGCTGGACAAATTGTAAGCACTTCAATTGACATGCTCAAATGGGATGCTGGCCTCTATGACTCATCTTTCATAAAACCAGAAATACTTGCTTTGGCGCATAAATCATTCAAGTTGAATGACGGAACACTTGCTAACTATGGCCTAGGTTGGTCGGTTGAAACATTCGGAAACAAAACCATCATTCAACATGGTGGATCAATTGGCGGATACCGTTCGCAGGGTGTAAGGATCCCAGAAGATAAATTATATTTTCTGGTAATGTCGAATACCGGCCTGACCAATAGCGCACTTATTTCAAATAAAGTATTATCCATTTTATATGAAACTCCCCCATTGACGGAACAGAAACAAAATGTTCAACAATGGAATGAGATACAAGGCATTTATGAATCGCCAAATAGTGGACTAAGGCTACAAAAAAACTTTGGGGATATTCCTGCCTTTTACACCATTAAAGTTGATAGCTTAAATAAAGTAATAGCACAAAGAACAAGTGCAGCTTCCTTTACACTTACACCTGCTGGCAAAGACTTATTATTTGAAAAATCAAATCCATACATGGGTTGGAAACTGATACGCGATGAAAAAGGAAAAGTGAAAAGCATTGCCATGACTCATCACTTCCCCACATCAGGACCTGTTCGTTACAACAATAAAATAAGTGATACGATTGCTGCAGATAAGAAACCAGCAAAAACAGACAGTCTTTCTTTGGTTAAATTCAGTGGTGTATATGAAACAATCGATGGCTATACGACGTTTTTAGAGATCAGAAACAATGAATTATATCTTTTCGACCCTGAGTTGGGTATTCGCACACAATTGCATTGGCTTGAAAAAAATACATTCTGGATCAAAGAACTCAATAGAGAAATGAAATTTACAGAGGATGCCAACGGGAAAATTATCAATTGCACTTATTCTGATGGATATCAAAATCTCACATTGAATAAAGTTTACAACGAAACAAAATAACATAATGAAAAATAGAATTTTAACTACACTGATCTTATTGATGATTTTTTTCTATGGAACATCGCAAGAAATTGGAATGCAACTCTATTCAGTTCGAAATGAAATAAAAAAAGACCTCAATGGCACACTTAAAGAGGTTAGATCCATGGGAATAAAAGAACTCGAAGGTGGAGAACTCTATGGAATGGATTTGAAAAGCTACAGAAAAATGCTTGATCAAATGGGCTACAAAATGATCAGCATTGGAATTGAATATTCAGAATTAGATAAAGACCTTA
>Ga0078894_10000472_pt1 | contig 27989 bp, 8 predicted proteins | sample LauGreSu1BDMLBSD_2_FD_67506 | JGI IMG/M metagenome (GOLD analysis project Ga0078894, IMG submission 67506) | Freshwater lake microbial communities from Lake Michigan, USA - Su13.BD.MLB.SD (version 4) (version 4) | ecosystem: Environmental > Aquatic > Freshwater > Lake | place: Lake Michigan, USA... | reverse complement strand
GATGTACAAACTCGAACCAAAGGAATACGATGTCAACGGCATCACCACATCCTATTGGATTCCTGAACTAGAGGCCATAGAAGGAAGAGCAACAGTATCTACTTTCATCGTTGATAGAACAAACAAACCTGCACAGAAGTTCGTAATACCACAGGAGAATGTGGATATCAGTACGCTTAAAGTTAGAGTTCAGGCTGCAACCACCGACATATCAGGATACGACGAATACTGGACCTTGGTTACTGATCCTCTACAGTTAGGATCGGATAGCAAGGTTTACTTCGTACAAGAAACCGAAAACCGAAAGTTTGAAATCTACTTTGGAGATGATATTGTAGGCAAGGGTTTGAAAAACGGCAATGTTGTTATTCTAGAGTACTTGGTGACTTCCAACAATCCCGCAGAGGCAAACGATATCGGTGCAAACGAAACAGAGAACCTACGAGCGTTTGTATTGGAAGGGGCATCTTTCCCTGCTAGTACCGAAACTGTAGTAGTTTCTCCTGCTTTGGGTGGAGCAACTAGAGAGTCCGTGCAGTCTATCAAGTACTACGCACCTAGAGGATTCCAGGCACAAGACAGAGCAGTAACAGTAGAAGACTACGCCTTTACACTTGCAAAAGACTATCCGTTTGCAGAGTCCATCTATGTTTGGGGTGGAGAGGACAACACACCACCAGTATACGGAAGAGTGTTTGTTTCCATAAAGCCTGTCAAGGGAACAACACTAACCAATCAAGAAAAAGAAGCAATCAAGAGCGGTATTCTGAAAAAGTACAATGTGGTTGGTGTTATACCCGAGATAGTCGATCCCGATTACACCTATCTCAGATTCCAAACCACACTAAAGATGAACACAGCAAAAACTGCCAAATCCATAACGGAGATTAAGCAGTTGGTGAAGAGCGTAATCGAATCGTATGTAACACAGAATCTAGGAAAGTTCGGAGGAAATCTCCTGCTGTCGAGACTGACTTCTGTTATAGACGCAACCGATCCTAGCATTCAAGGAAGTAGCGTTCTTGTAACTCTAGAAAAGCAGGTCAATCCTGTATACGGAACAGACAGTAACTACACAGTAGCATTTTCAAACCCCCTGCAATCAGGTACATTGAGTACCAATGCATTCTTGCATTTTGATCCAGCCAAAGTCAACTTTGATTCTCCGTATTCGGTAGCGTATCTTGTTGACGATAAGGTTGGAGGAGTAAGCGTAGTAACATACGAATCTCTACCAAATACATCGGGAGGAACGACAACTACTCAAAAGACTAGAGTTCTTAAGAAGAATGCAGGCAAAGTAAACTACAGTAGTGGTCAGGTTGATCTTCCAAACTTCAACATTTCAGGTCTTGCTGGCGAAAATCCCCTGTTCAAGATTTTCGGACAACCATCGAATTACGGAGAGTTGGCCGCTAGTAAGAATCAATTGTTCACGACAAACACAGAAGACCCAACGGCAAATACTGTAGATGTGCAGACATCTACAAACGCATTGAAGTCTCCTGCTGTTGCTAAGAATCCTCCTAAGATCACACCATCGCAGACAAACACAACATCTACTCCAGTAGCATCACAGACGAACAACATTGCTCAACCGGCAAAGAAAAACAACTGCTGAGGTAACTAATGCAAGGCTACGATAGCGTACTGAAACACTTTGTTTCGGGACAAGTTCCAGAGTTTGTTGCATCGGATCACCCGATGTTTGTTGCATTCATGGAAGCGTACTTTGAATGGTTACAGACACAGGAAGAAGGTCGTAGACTGTCTCCTCTTACCTTGTTGGATCAAAGAGACATTGACAACAGCCTAAGTTCGTTTGTGTCTCTTTTCAGAGAAGAGTATCTGAAGAACTTTCCAAAAGAACTGGCATTCGATCAAACAACTGGTGCTGTACTTGACGAACGAAAACTGATGAAGCACATTCGTTCGTTTTACAAGGCCAAAGGAACGGAAAAGGCTTACAAGTTCCTGTTCACGATCTTGTACAACACTTACGCAGAAATCTACTATCCAAAGACAGATATCCTCAGACTCTCTGACGGAAAGTGGAACACGCTCTACAAGATGAAAGTGACATCTAGAAACGGCAGAAAGTTGTTTCAGTACAACGGAGGTACTATTTCGCAAAGAGATAGTGCTGGAAAACTTCGTGCGTATGCCACAATCAAAGACATCATCCAATACACGCAAAACGGCTACGAAGTAACAGAACTCGTTTTACAAGGTCTGTTTGGTTCGTTTGCTGCAAATGAACAAGCAGATATACAAGTATCTGGCTACGAAAGCGTAATAGAAACCATCTACACCATCCTAACTGGATTTGAAATCTGCGATACTGGAGAAACCACATTCCCGCAGAGATGGAACCTGTATCGCATAGGTGATTCCGTGACACTTGTTCCTACCAAGGCGTATGGATTCGCCGAAGGTGGAGGTGCCAAGGCAGAAATTGCAGAGATCGACTACATCAACAGTCCATTCTTCAGCAAAACTGGAGAAAGCGACGCTCGAGGACCTGCTAGAAAATTCAGAGTGCTTGATACAGGAGTCAACTACAATCCATCAGATTGGAAAGCAGTAGTGCGCTCAGAAATCGGAAGAGGACTACGGGTTACTCCCGTATTCGGAGCAGTTCTTACAGACTACGGATACTATGTGAACGATGACGGCCATCCGTCATCCAAAAAGAAACTGCAAGACAACTATTTCTATCAGGACTTTTCGTATGTTGTTAAAACAGAAGAGTCATTTGATAGATGGGTGGAAACCATCAAGAAACTCATCCACCCCGCAGGAATGGCCGTGTTTGCACAGCAGTACCTGTACAGAATTTCGGGATACAGAGTAGACGACAGAACCTTCGTACTAACATACGAAGACCCCATCATTGGTCACTACACTCCTTACCGAGTAAAGACCTACGAGAACTTGAGAAACAATAGTGCAGGAATAGACTTGTATCCCGAAGGATACAATCCGAGTATCGGACCTGCAATTGAATGGGGACAAGTTCCACACGATCCTGCTGGCAATCCTCTATCGGAAGGTCTGATTCAAGGCGTACACAATGTATGGTGCTTGCCGCAAGATCATAACCTGACAGATGAAGAGCAAATCTTCACCAACAACATTACTGGTGGATGTACGGGAACAGAAGAGTTGCAGGCAAAACACGAAGTTTGGGAAGGATGCACAGGAACTGGTCCTGGTTGCTGCTTGAGCGCACCGTACTGGATAATCTATAGCCATCCAAACAGCAGAGGATACACAAATATCCCGCTATCAGGATGCTACAACAGCAACGGTACTCTAGTTCCTGCCTTTACGCGCTTCGGATGCATAGTGCTGAACGACTTCTTCCACATGGAAGACGGCCGCTATTTCCACACATTTACTCCAGACATTAACAAGTTTGATGGTTTTGAGGCAGATGACTTTGTGCCAGAGGAAGCGCAGTACGCAAGTCCTAGCGGAGTGCCTAGAGGTGTTATTCCGTTAGGAGGGCCAACAGCAGGTGATGCCGAAACAAACAATGCTTCTGGCCAAACTGGTGCTTCGACATCAACCACAACGCAATAGAGCATAGATACACAGAGGGCAGAACTAGATGGCATTCGATACACGCATCAGAAACGCATTCAGATCAACCATGGCTCAAAGTCTTCTTGATGACTTTGACGCCCTATCACCATCTCGCTACTTCTTGTTCTTTGGAAAGAATACAGAGTGGGAAAACGAGAATAGACCAAACTTGGTGGTGGACTGCGTTAGAAGCGACTTGGACGCCTGGTTGGACATGATGGGATGCATTCGTATCGGTAGATCGGATGTTTGCTTGGTTATTCCAAGAAATCAATGGCAAAGCGGTGTTGTATACACCCAGTATGACGACTCAATAAATTTGGCAAATCCGTTTAGTCCCAAGCAGTTCTATGTGTGTACATCAGAAAACAAAGTCTACAAGTGTATCTCGAACGGAAACGACTCGCCATCGACAGTTCAACCAACATCCACTTCGACAAGCACATTTTGCACTTCTGACGGATACCGTTGGAAGTTCATGTATCAGATTCCTGACGATCTGTATTACAAGTTTGCAACCGATACCAAGATTCCAGTAGAGTTTGTAGAAGAAGGATTTGGCTTCAGCGGCGGAACTTCCAATGTGCGGTCTTTACAACTTGCTGTACAGAACTCTGCTGTGCCTGGAAGCATAGAGAATGTGATTCTAGAGTCTCTTGGAGACAGTTTCCCGTTCACTAGCATTGCTCTGAACCAATATGTGTCTGCTCCTGCCTACATTGGAGCAACCGAAGTGCTTATCAACCCCGCAGGTCTTCGCATCAGTCAAGCAAACTCGTTGGTTGGTTACAGCATCTATTTCTCGGAAGGTATGGGTGCAGGACAAATCTGCGAGATACTTGGTTCGGAATTCGTCGGAGGTTTGCTAAAACTGACTCTAAAAGATCCTCTGATACGCCCAATATCTTCTGTTTCTGAAGAAGCGTCTGGTGTGAGTAGAACAGGATTCCAGTTGCTGCCAACAGCAAAGGTGTACGGAGATGGAACTGGTTGTCAACTACTGTGCAAAATGGAAGAGGTAACTGGTGCTAATTGCGATGTCACCTATCAGATAGAAGACATTCAGATACTTCGTGGTGGCAAAAATTACACAAACGCTACGATTCGAGTAGGACCTGCGGTGAGAAGACCAGTTGTTCGTGCTGTAATTTCTCCGCCTGGTGGACATGGATCGAATGCAGTAACTGAACTAGGCAACAGCGAGTTGATGATTTTCTGTTCAACACGGGCAGGAATCGCAGGCGATTTGCCAAGCATTAACAACTTTAGGCAGTTTGGTCTTATCAGAAATCCACTAATAGGCAGAGGCGATCTTGTGGGACAACTCGCAGGAACTGCTGATATTGACGGATACCGTTTGAGAATTTCTAAGCCAGAAGTCATTGTGGTAAAGATCAAATTCTCATCTTCTGCTGTTGCAGACAGACACACCTATACAGCAATAGGTGGAGACTTCAAGACAGGACAACTGGTTAGTCAGGTTGGCGGAGCAAAGGGTATTGTTGTGCGATGGCTACCTCCAGTATCCGTATCGCAGGGAGAATGCTGTGATTCAGTAACTGGAGGCGATCCAACTGGCTACCTGTACCTAGAACCCATAGACGATTCTGTGTTTATCAACGATTCCACCAAGGCAATCTCTGGATTGGACGCAAACGGTCAGTATCTTGGACCACAGTACAACTGGTTCCAAGAAGACGACAACTTTGTACCAACATTGGGGTACACCGACGAAACATTCGACGCTGGCAAGTTTATCGTTGGTGTGGAATCGTTGGCAACTGCAAGAATCATTGGATGGGAAGTTGGTCCGCTTGGTATAGACGGATATCTGATTCTGAGTGATGTTAACGGAAGATTCCGTGGAGCAACCATTGATTCCGATGGAAACTTTGTGCCAGGTGAAAGAGTGATTCAAGTAGGAACAGCAAACGGATATTCGGGATTGCTAACAGACTCCAATGTAAGTTCAACTGGAGTAAGAGAACTGAATGTTGGAGTGGTTTCTGGCGATCCTCAGAGAGAAACGGTAAACAGAACCACATACAACCAAACTTTCCGCGTGAACACCTTAGGCATAGACAGCAATCCATCCCTGTTTGATGAAAATAGCGTGTCGTATCTGTCCCTAGACAGCACTCTTCGCATCCTGCAACTGGTAACAGGAACGGCTGGAGCAACAAACGCAGAATACTCGGATATCGGTACTGCTTCTGTGGTTAACTACACGGTACAAGAAGGCGGAGGAACCCAAGAAGTGTATTTGGAACTCACTTCCGCCCGTGGATGGAATCGCACATTCCCTCTGTTTGACCAATCCACTAAACAAGGCATTCTGATTGGATTTGGAAGCGACGAAAACGGACAACCGCAGTTTTTGTTTGAGGTTGCAGAGAACCCCGATTACGCTTCACCAACTCCCGATGTTACCAAGCCTGATCTCAAAATAGGCAGCGGAGAAGTGGTATACATAGACAACACAAGGGCAATTATCCGTAATCCTGAGCGACTTGAGGAATTCAAGTTGATTCTAAGGTTCTAAAGGACTAAGAATGGCAGAAATAGATCCAACACAATTTGCAGGCTTTCCGTATTACGATGACTACTCAGATGCAAAGAAGTTCATCAAGATGCTGTTCAAGCCTGGATACGCTCTACAGGCAAGAGAACTGACTCAACTGCAAACGGTTCTACAGAAGCAAATCAGTAGATTTGCCAATCATGTGTTTAAGGATGGAAGTCCTGTTGTTGACGGTCAGTTGGCTCTGATCGACTCGAACTTTATTCGCGTGTACACAACCATTACTGGTACGGAAACCACGGATCAGGTTGCAGTTGATCCTACCAAGTTTATTGGAAAGGTTATTGCCAATACTGGTGGAGTAAGCGGTTCTCCACAACTCAAAATGAAGGTGCTGCACGCGGAAGCATCAATCGCTGCAAACACAGACTTAGACGCAGACGGAACCAATGACGGTCTGTATCCTGACAACTACCATGTGCTGTTTGTTGAGTATCTGAATACTGCAACTGTGATAAACCCATCAACAGGTGAATTGCAGAATGTTTCCACACTACAAGACCTATACGAACTGGTAACAGGCGCCGGCAAAGTGCTTACCGTGTACTCTGTGGTGGACGACTCCAATCAAGAGGTTGCTACGGACATTCGTTGCCGCATCAAGAACTTCGGAGAAGATGTTGGTGGAGTAGGCACAGAAGCAGAAGTAGAAAGAGCAATAGCAACATTTGGAAAAGCACAACTCATTTCCAACAGAGATGGTATCTACTATGTGGACGGTGCTTTTGTTCTAGCAAGTTCTCAAACCAAAGCACTATACAGGTCTGCAAGACTTGGAAGTACTGTGTTTGGTGGAGACTGGCAAGGAACTGATGCTGTCGAGGCAGAATGGTCTTCTGCTCCAGGACCAGATTCAAACAGCATCGGATGGACATTTGTAACTGGATCAGATTCAACTGTTCTGAATGCTCTTACTGGTGTAAGACTGTTCCAGTATCCGTCTGTCCGTGTTGGCTTTACCATTAACCGCGAAGTAATCAATGCAGACGACGACAAAACTCTTCTTGATCCTGCATACGGATCGTACAACTACGCTGCACCTGGCGCAGATCGCTACAAAGTTGATCTGATACTGGATCAGATTCCGTTTACCAATCTTGATTCTTTGTCAGACTCTGACCAGTACAAAACAGAAAACTTCATCGAACTAACGAGAGTCGTTGATGGGGTTGTTCGCTATTCTGTGAAGTATCCTGTCTATAGTGAGTTGGAAGAAACTCTTGCTAGAAGAACCTACGACGAATCAGGATCGTACACAGTTAAACCATTTGAAGTCGATATTCAAGAGTATTTCAATGATGAAAAAGTCTGTATCCTAAGACTGAATCCCGACAAACTATTGACGGTAAATCAGCAAGAAACTCCGTTCTCGATCTACAAGCAGTATGTTGGAATTGATACTGTTCAGTATACAGTTTCTTCTCCAGGCGGAGCAGGTTCGCAGAATTCCTATGCACAGGATTTGAGTGTGTACGGATATCGCGGCGGAGCATTGGCGTGGAAGGGTATTGTTTCTGACTCAGACGCTTTCTTGGCAAGACAAGGTGAAGTTGATTTCAAGGAAGAAGGTTACGGAACAACCTTGCTGTATGTTCTTTGGGGAACTCCCGCAGAGGGCGATATCATTGTATCAGAATCGGTTTCACAAAGCGGAGGCCTCGCGTTCTACACCTCAGAAATTCCGACAGTTGAAGATGTAGAGCCATCTCTGTATACGGTAATAACTCCAGCCGAAGGATCGACTCCTAGAACAGTATTGCCTCAACAGGGAGGCAGTAAAGTACTGTACAAGACCCAGTTTCCTCATGTTGGAACCTACACAGACAGCAGATTTGCAGGAAAGTACTCATTGGGGAGACTCCATCCCGAGTGGGCTAGTGCAAATCCGCAGCAAGACCCAACATCGGAAGAGATACGAGCGGCAGTTAATGATGCCAAGAGCAAACTCTCCATCGGTGTTGGTACTGGAAAGGCCTACATCTACGGATACGAGTTTGACAATCAGAACACAAAGTATCTGACCGTAGACAAGGCAAGAGATACAGAGTCTTCTGTTGGTGAAACTGTTCAATTCGCAATAGGAAACTATGTGATTTGCCAAGCGCCAATCACGGGAGATGTTACAGGTCCCGATAGTTTGGTGCTGCCTTCTTGGAGTTCTCTACCAAAGGTTGAGTTGTGGAACACCTTGCGCCCAGACGGATTGGAACCAAACGATCCGATTACTGGTCCTGGAAATGTATTGATCGGTACTGCAAGAGTACGAGGAGTTACAAATACAGGAGAGTCTGACAATATCAATGTGTTCCTGTGCGATGTTGATGTGATTCCAGGCAGATACTTCACAGACTTTGACCAAATCCGCTATCGCTATGCAAATGTAGAAGACACGGTAATTACTGGAGATGAAATGGGAGGGTCTATTGAACTCTTCAATATCTCTCTGACTGGCGGTCCTGCAGGAACTGGAGGAACCATCAAGTACGAGGTGATTGATCCAGTAACAAACCAACCACCTTCAGAAACACCAATCTACTACTACGATACGATTCTGTTTGCTCCCAAAGCAAATATCGCCCTGTTTGATCTACCAACACTATGCTCGGTTAAGGGCATTGATGCCTTTGCAACAACGCAGTACGACTGCAAGAAAACATTTGCAAACACCCTGAGCATTGCAGGAGATGGAACAGCAGCAATCAATACACCAGGCCTTACATGGAAGAACTACGGTACTCTTGTAGTTCTCTGCAATACCACTACGCTGCCTGGTGTTGTGGCAAATGCTCAATCCACAAACACAGCAAGCGAAAACAAAACGCTGTATACCTTCAACCGTGGAACCACAACTAGTCTTAGTTCGCAACTGTCCACCGCATTGGGTGCAGGCACCTACTACGATGTAAGCGTCGATACGCTAAACGATCTGCTGATCTTTAACACAAACACAAACCAGTACATTCCACCGTCTGATATACAGGCAGCAACCAGTTCAGATGGAAAGACCCTGTATGTGATCTATCAGGGTGCAGCGCCCACAGGAACATTCAGCCTAGAGGCACCCGTGCGCTGCCAGAGCGTTGGAACTGGAGTAACAACTACAAACCTCAGAAAGAAAACGGCAACTACAGTAAACGAATATCAGTACAAGGAAGAATGGGAAAAGTACTTTGACTCGGACGGATACTTCCGCGTTCCACTACAAAACTGGGACGGACTGTTTGCTCAAAACAACAGCACCTCGTTCGATCCTTTCAATGTAGAAGACGGATTCTCGGAAGGAACTAATATTTGGAACGATTGGACAGGCGACGACGATGACACCAATAATCAGAATGGTTTCAACGGTAGTTCTTTGCCAGAACAGTATATCACTAGTCTAGGATTCTCAGATATCATCTCGGTTGATGAGGTTCTTGCTTGGGACAACACGGTGAACGATACTACTGGTATGGTTCACAACGGAAAGCGAGACATCACGGCATACTTCGAGTCTATAAGTGGGGCAACCGACAACTTCTATGACCACGGAAAGATAGTAATAAGCAAAGCAACACTCAGAAAACTAAAGACAGAACTACCAAACCTCTTTAGAAACTCTGGCGGATTTGTTGATTACACTCTGTTTGTGCGCTTCAAGTTCTTCAAGCACAGCGGAAGCGGACCATTCACGATAAACTCATACACTCACGAAGACCATCATCCGTTCTTTAACGAGTACGAAGACATTCCGCTGTATACTAGTCCAGTTTACGGTTCAACATACGAACTAAGAAACTGCATCGACTACAGACCTTCTAGAGAAAACTGCACTCCAGCCAGAGTTGCGTATGCTATTGCTGAGTCGGTCGAAACCGTTGATCCTACAATTCCAGGCACAACAAACAGACCACACGCATTGGATACAGACTGCCCATTCCGAGACAACTCGCTGATTGCAGAAAGTAACGGAAACATGGTTCCTGCTGCTCAACGCGGAGACTCTGCAACCATTCTGCCTAGATTGGGAGCAAGTGGAATACGACCAACCATAACATATCAGTTCTATACTTCTAGAAGAGACAAACTGGTTCTGCTCAAGAACAGAACATTCGATATTGTTTCGGGTATTCCGAGCATTCGCCCTGAGTCTCCAAAGGATGTTCCTGAGTCAATGTCTCTTTACAACATTCTGCTTCCTCAGTACACCTTTGGTCCAGAAGATGTAACGGTGGATTACATTGACAACAAGCGATACACTATGAGCGATATCGCCAAACTAGAAAAGCGTATCGAACGGGTAGAGTACTACACTACGCTCACTTTGCTAGAGAAAGAAGCAGCAGAACTTTCTATTCCTGATCCTGCTCTTGGAGGAGCAGAGAGAATCAAGAATGGAATCTTCGTTGACAACTTTAAGGGACACGGAGTTGGCAATGTATTCAGTCCGTATTACTCATGCTCTATGGATTTTGCAAATGGGCATCTTCGCCCACGATTTGCAACCAAGAATGTTGCTTTCGTTCCCAATCTAACAGGTAACACAAACTTTAGCGTTTCACCCGATGGTGTAGTTACCCTGGCTTACGATGATTCTGCTCCAAATCGCTACATTGTACAACCGCTGGCAAGCAGAGCAATCAGCGTAAATCCGTTCGATGTGGTTAGTTGGCTAGGAACTGTAAACCTTGCTCCAAGTAGCGATACTTGGGTAGACACAAATACTCGTCCTGCGGTGAACATCAACCTAGAAGGCGAAAATGACGCATGGTTAGGAATGCAAAATGCATTTGGAACCCAATGGAATGATTGGGAAACCACATGGTCTGGTGTTCGCGCTTCAACTACAGAAACGCTTGCAGAAAAGACAAGCAGTAGATTCTTGGATGCTCCTCACTCTCGACGCGCGCCAGATAGAGTGATGCGTAGAAGAACAGAAACAACCACTACCCGCACAAGTCTAGTAACAGAAACAATCGACAGAAAGCAAACTAGAGAGGGTGTAAAGTTAACCATTACACCGCAGCGCGTTACCAAAGAACTTGGAGATAGAATTGTCGATGTTAGTGTGATACCTTTCATCCGAGAAAGAACCATCACTATCGTCGGTAAGGGACTGAAACCAAACACAGTTCTGTATGCTTTCTTTGATAACACCCTAGTAAACAAGTATTGCTACGACTCTGTTGGTAACGCCATTACTCCATCAAATCCTATTAGAACCAACTCGGCTGGTGAGATAGAGATTGAGTTTAGACTGCCTGGTGGAGTGTTCAAGACTGGCGAAAGACAGTTCAGACTAACAGACGATCCAACCAACGATCTTTCAAAGAGCAATACATCGGGAGATGCAAGTTACTTTGCTCAAGGACTGCTACAGACTAAGGAAAATACCATAGTCTCTACTCGCGTTCCAAAGATCACGCGACAGACTGTGACAGAAGATCGTGTAGTAAGAGATGTGGTTACTAGAGTTCAGACAGATTCGACTAGCAGCATCCGTTGGGCAGACCCACTAGCACAGACCTTCTTGGTAGATGTTGCTAAGAATCCAAACGGAGTATGGTTGCACAGCGTTGATTTGTTCTTCAAGAACAAGCCAACTGGAGAATCTGCTCCGCCAGTTCGTGTTCAAATCAGACCAACGGTTAATGGCTATCCACACTCGTCTGCGATACTTCCCTTTGCAGAGGTATTGATGAATGCAGAGGATGTCAGCATAACAGAAGCATTGGCATCTGATGGATCAGACGCTCCCAATATCAACAATCAGGCAACATACACTAGATTCAAGTTCTCTTCACCTGTGTACTTGATTCCAGGCGAGTATTCGATTGTGGTAATGAGCAACAGCAACGAGTATGAATGCTACATTGCAGAAATGGGAGAAACTGCATTGGGTGCTGGTGGAGCAAGAATCACGCAGCAACCGTATGCAGGTGTGTTCTTCAAGTCACAGAACGCAAGCACATGGAGTGCAGATCAGAATGCAGACCTGATGTTTGCTTTGAATACTTGCGTGTTCAAGACAACAACAGAGCCTCTGCAAATCGTGTTCAATCCCGTGTCAGGTGTGGAAGGATTCGCAACAGGAGAAACCTTCGAGACAGATAACGCAAAGATCATAGCACAGTTGCTGAAGTTTGAAACAGGAACAGTTACAGCGTATGTGAAAGAAACAGCAACATCGGCAGAAATAGTCGTTCCTCTAAACGAAAACTTCTCGTTTAGACCTAGAGCAGTAACTATGGGCGCCAACAGTAAACTTGTAATGGAGTTCACCAACACCGATGCTACTCTTTCTCCCTGCGTTGACAGCGAGCGGTTGAGCATGATCTGCATTGACAACCTGATTGGTGATCCTGACGCCACCGACAACTACACAGAAGAGTTCTCAGCGCGACCGCTGTACGAAGTAGACGATCCTGCGCGGCCCGTTAGCCGTTACATTTCTCGTAGAGTTGATCTGAACAGCGGATTAGAATGTGACGATCTCAAGGTGTATTTGAGTGCCAATCTTCCAAACTACGAGATTGTTGGCGTAGACGGTGGTATTGTGAAAACCAAAGTTGAAGTATGGGCAAAGATTCAAACACCAGACTCGGATGTTCCGTTTGATGACTTGAACTGGATGAAGATGGAAATGAATCCCCTGCAAGTGAACCAAACCGCAACAGACGAGGTTACATTCTCAGAATACTCATTCAGTTTGCCAGAAGTTTACTATCCAGGCGCACCGTCCACGGTTCCGTCTACAGGATACACCAAGTTGTATCAGCAGTTTGCCACACCGTTTGCTAGATATGCCATCAAGATTGTGCTGTACAGCAACACAGGTACTGTTGTTCCGAAAGTTAAAGACCTAAGAGTAATAGGGGTGGTGTAACACATGGCAGCATCGACAAACCCAAAACTAACCCAACAAACCACCACTACTCTTGGAGTGGAGTCTACTGCTGCTGTTTCCGTGGTAGTTGCTGTATCAGATGAAACTGGTTCAGTAGTAACAGTAAGCGATCACATTGCATCTGCATCAAATGCCACTCAAGCAACACTAGCAATTGCCGAAGAGAGCGGTTTTGTAAGATTGGATACTGGTACTGGATTACAGAGTGTGCCAGATACTGCAACAGTCGCTGCCATTGCAGCAAAACGAGCAGCAAAGACATCAAGTAGACTATCTGTAGACACCATAGAAAATCTCACGGCAAGAGTAGCAGAACTAGAAGCAACTGTTGCAAGATTGGTTGGATGCTATCCAATATGCTCACCAACACCAACACCTACTAGAACAGTAACTCCAACACCTACAAAGACAGTAACTCCTTCAGTAACTCGCTCGGTTACACCTACACCAACACGCATATTTGAAGTTTCTCAGTCTGCTGCTGCGACTCCGACTGTAACTCCAACCATTACGAAGACAATAACACCATCTGTAACTCCAACCATTACGAAGACAATAACACCATCTGTAACTCCAATAACACCATCTGTAACTCCAACCATTACAAAGACAGTAACTCCTCCACCATCGGCAACACCGACACCGACACCTTCACCATCTGATCTTGGTTTTGGAGAAGAATAATCAACTCATAGTCGCATAGCATAGGAATACCCGATGTCAACCTGCCCAGATATCAACATAACAGGAAACTGCGAACCTCCGTTTCCACCACCCACACCAACACCTGAACCAGGCGCTCCGTTTCAACTTTGCAGGTGTGATGATTCTACTACTGGTCTGACAGGAGTAGCGACATTTGACAACTATGTTACAGGCAATGCTTTCTTGGTTGATGTCTTTGTTCGCAAAGACACATCCAACTCAGGAACCACTCTAGAAGATTCTTTCTTTATCAGATGGCCTGCTCCAATCTCTGGCGATCACTACGACACTTCAGATACTATTTCTTGTGGATTTGGAAGCACGCTTTATGTGTTACGCGGACAATGGGTTGTATTCAGACAGCAAGACCCGTCTAACGCAGCGTATCCAATCGTTATTTCAACTTCACCAAACGGCGAATCTGAATATGTGCTTACAGGTTCAGACCCCGAAGACGGTGCTATAGTCTACAGAGATGCAACTTCGATTGGATACTCTGCCGAATATTTGCCAGCACTTGGTGCAGTAGGCAGTTGTCTAAACTCTCCGTGCGGAGGAGGTGGATGCAGTCCTTGTCCGAATCTAGCATTCCGTGTTCCCGCTTGCGGACCAGATGTTCTGTACTATCGTCATAAGACAGATGATCCTGATACAGAGATCATTGGTGGAAAGATTGTCATTGTTGGTTCATTGGAAGGTTTTGATTGCGAAGTCACGGGAGCGTGCGGTCCCAGAGAAAGACCGTGGCAAACTCCGCTAAGTCCTCTGTCTCTTGGTGATACCTTCTACGAATGGTATACAGCAACAAACAACATCATTGCTGCTGTTGATCCTCTGCGCGTGTACGACATAAAGCCACTTGGAGGCATCAAGGAACTGATTCCAAACTCCAATGGAATCCTGTATCTTGAAGCGGATGTTGGTCCTGGTCTAAGAATCTTCCCACCAACCGTACCAAGCGGAGGTCTACCACAAGACTGCGCTGACGGAAAGATTGTACTTGATATCTTTGGTTTACCTGAAGTAGAAGTCACAGGTACACTAGATCAGTTTGAAGACAGAAAATCTAGGAATCAAGTTAAAGAAACCGACTTGTTTGTGTTTGAGCGGTTCGTCAACGAAGACGGCACTCCATCTCGCAGAGGTATTGATCCTGACAATACGGCAGCAAGTCTCTTCAAGGTAAAGGCAGAAAATCTGCTGCCGTTTACGGTCGCGGGCGACCACCGCTTTACTGGTAAGGTTTACTTTGAATCTCCCGCAATGGAGATTAATGCAACCAAACTCACCATAGACGACAAGGCTATTGAACTGGGCGCAACTCCATTCATGGAGTTTGATATCACTCTTGTGTCGGGTACTGCTGCAAATCTAGTAACTGGTATGAGTCACGATCCTGATGGAGACTCGTACTACTATGAAGTCAGCGGTAGTGAAACAGACGGCACAACGCCTGGTAATTCTTACTTTGGAATAACCGGCGAACTGGTAGTTCAGAACCACACGGTATACAACACATACGCAAGAGACACCACATACAGTACTGAAGCGTATGACTTTGTTACTGGCGACTATCTGAACAGAGGTCCTGGATACAATTCAGCAGACACCGATGGCGGTGGACAACTGATCCACAACGACGATGTAGGAACCTCGCTACAGCCAGAACTAACAGGCACCGAATATTCTCGCGCAACGCTACTACAGGTCAGCAACATTGTTGGTAGCACAGCAACTCTTAAACTACGAGCATTCAACGATGTTCCGTTTGAAGTGGGAGCGGCATACACTACTCGCAGCGGTGTAACCTTTACCATTACTGCTATTCGCGGACAAGCAGGCACCGATATTGATGTAAACGGTGGTGGAATCATCCTGAAGTCTTCTGAGGGAGACAAAACAATCCTATGGGCGAATGGAACAGATTCATGGACTTTGAATCAGAACCTTACTATAGACAGCAACTACCATGCTCTGACTCCTCTGAATATTGCTGCAAGCACAAACTACGCAAACAATTCTAATGGATCACACAACTACTGGAGACTTAACCAGTTTACAGACGCAACTACTGTTACTGGATCACATTGCTTAGACGCTTCTGACAACGGACTGTTGAACTTTGGATTTGTTACAGGTGGAGTTGTAGACGGTAGTACTGGTTATGTGCCTGCTCTCAGCATTCTTCCATGCGGTGGCATCTACATTCACAATCTGTCTTGCTCGCCGCAGTTCTCTGCGAACGGTGGAACTTCTCCAAACAGCGTTGTCATAAGCAATGAGTTTGGTGTAATAGATCATTCTCAGCAAGACAGAATCTTTGTACCTGTAACAGGCGCTCAAAACTACACAGATTTTGATGTTGGTGATGTTGTTGGTATTGACTCTACTGGAGAGGTTTTCCTTGCCAGTGCAGATACCCGAGACAACGCAGAAGTACTAGGAATCATCGTACAACTGGTTACTGGTGGAGGAAGTGCTTGCAGCATCGGCGGTGGTTCTCCTTCCTCAGAAGGATGGCTAGTTGCAACTGGCAATCTGATTGATTGGACCTCAGGAATGTGCGGTCTAGCAGCAATTACGCCAGGATCGGTATACTTCTTGAATCCAATCACAGGTGGAACGCTAGTGGATTGCGAACCACTTGATGTGGGATACATTCGTAAGCCTATTGCTCTGGCAGTCAACGCTTCTCAGTTGCTAGTCACCAACTACGAGGGCGTGGTGAATGGAGACTACTTCCAAGAGAATCCAGTACTTCGTATTGACGATCTCCGCGATGTTGATGCTCCCATCACAGGTGTAGATCAGGTCACAGACAGACAAGTGCTTCATTGGAATGCCACAACACAGATGTGGGAAAACTCCGCGCTGAGATTGCCTAGTACAGCAGTTCCTACCACTACCACAAGTACTGGAGTAGCAGGCGAAATCAGAGCAGACAGTACACATCTTTACATCTGCATCGGTACAAACAGTTGGAAGCGTGTAGCACTATCGACTTGGCCATAATAGATAGAGTGAGGTTTCCAATATGGGTGTAAGCGCGTTTCATAGAGCATACTGGGACGGTAGAGCATACCGACGCACCAAGATTTACCAACGGGATCACACATTCCAGTTTGGAGATGTTGTGCGTTGGAATGGTACAGAATGGGTCTTGGCATCTGCAAGCGATACCATTAATGCAGAAGCGATTGGTGTAATCAGTCATACTGGCTACAGAGGCAGCGATGACACCCTGGCATCCGCTGACTATCAGCGCAGAGCAATTCCATCGTATGCTTTCGATCACAGAACCCAAACAGAAACAGAATGCAACGATCCTAGGCATTTCTTCAGCGTGGTGTTTCGTGGAGAAATCACTATCCCCGATACAACTGATCTAGACTACGATCAGAATTCGTTTCTCACGGGAACCGACTCAGTACCACAGACATACACGCCAGGTGGTGTGTATTACCTGAGTCCGTTTCCAGGCGAAGAAGGCAAACTCATTGCTAAAAGTCCTCTAGAGTTTGGAGGCAAGCAGCAAATGACCGTGGTAAAGCCAATGTTGATTGGCTTGGACAGCACCCGTGCAGTAGTGGTTAACTACATCGGTAGCACAATGGAACATTTGCCAGACGAGTTTATTCGTATACAGGATGTGCAGAAGGTTGGTGCTATCGGTGCTTTCATGCAAGAGAGCGTTCCTGAGTCTTGGATTGTCTGTGACGGAAGACTATGCACAACTGCACAGTACTCTCAGTTGGGTAATGCCATTGGTGGTAGCGTTCGTGTGCCTGCAAAGTTTTCAGTTGATACCGATGCACCTTCAGGGGACGGCAGAGCAAACGATGGATACTTTCTTCTCGACTTCTCAGATGAAGGCATTGATGTTAGCGTTGCAATCATAGGCGAACCGCTCAACATTAAGTTGGAGTCTAGCACTTCTCGTCAAGAACGAGCAGTAATCATTGACGCGATTGTAGACGAAAACACTCTGCGAGTCATTCACGATACCTCTAATCCGATTCCAGGCGTTACCAGTTATACAGAAGGCGTTGAGTACTCTGTAAAGGTAAGAGCGCCGTTTCTACCAGGCGTGGACTCGCTGTTCTTTGTTCCTAACCTGAGAAACAGAACAGTAAAGGGCGCAGGAACCATCGAAGTTTGGGACTCAAATCCACAAGTACAGTATGAGTTGGGTGACTACAGCGGATCAAATACAGCAGAACTGAATACTGGTTCTGATGTTGCCAGCGGTACAGACTTCAGCGCAACCGTAGATGTCCGTGCAGACGCAACTAAGGTTGTGTTTGCCATAAAGACCAAGGCAGTTGATTGCGGTAGTTTCATAAACGAATGTTGCTCTGCCGTTGTTCCTGTTGGTCTAAACGACAATGTGGTTGTAAACGGTGCGTTTTTGGTGTGGCAGAGAGGAAAAGAATTCTCTAGAACCATCCAATCGGCATCAGTACAACCACAATACACAGCAGACAGGTGGTTTCAAGATTTCAGCGTGTCTGCTCCTATTGAGCCTCCCACATTAGGCTCATACCATCTGTTGAAAAAGGGTGTCAAGTACGGACGCTATAATCCTGGCTCGTTTCCTGTTCCTCTAGCGCCTGGTCAATCAACAGGTCAAGACAATCTTGCCATTGATCTGCAAGACGACATTACATCTTACGCACAGTTTCAAGGAACCTTGATGAGTGCAGAAAATGTCGTTGGTGATGTGACTTACGAAGTAACTGATCCGTCCACAGGATTGATAGAAGATAGAGAAACCTATCACTATCTGGAAAACAGAATTGAAGATGTAAGAACTCTCAGCGGAGAAACGGTTACTCTGAGTTTTTGGGCAAGAGGAACCGTAACTGGATCAATCTACCTAACACTTCGTCAACACTTTGCAGGAAACAGAGGCATCTTGGATGATGCGTACTCTGCTCCTGTGCAGATAGGACTAGACTCTAGTGCCAACTGGCGCAAATACGAAATTGAACTGGACATTCCTCCAGTACAGGAATCAAAGCCAGCAGACGGATACATTGGCTCGAACAGTTTCTTGGGTGTTCAGTTTTGGACCATGTACTTTGCAGGAGCGTGTACAGGCACTCCAAATCCTGAAGTATGGGATGTGATTGCTACTCCTCCGCCAGAATCGGATACTCTGCCTCTTGGTCCAGGAGGGGGTAATGGGGATGGGGTTCCACCTGCAAGCGGATGCGATCCTCTCTGCGTAGAATTTCAAGCGGTAAGGTATTACTCATCATGTGGTATTTGGCAATGTGGTATATGTGAACCAGGCGATCTGTGCGGAACATCTGCGAGCGGAGGTATTGGATGTTGTGCGTGTACAACAGTCGATGTTGGTCAAACAATATGTGTTGGATCTGAACCAGGCTGCATTGTGACCCTTCCTCAACCAGGCGGATTCACAGTCATTAATCCTACTGATCGCTGTGGTGTAGAGTTTAGAGTATGGGTCATAAAGAATCCCGACTGTCCAGTACTACCAGGCAAGTACTGCTGTTCTGATAATACTGGAGGTATTGTATATGATGGTGCTTGTCTTCAGTCTGTAATCTCTGATCCTGACTGGAATATAGCGGCGCCGCCGGGAAATCCAAATTCAATTTGCTCTAATGCTGTTGCAGGAGGAATTCATACACAAGGTGCCCTGCAAAATGGTTCTTGCGGATGTGCTGCCGGTGATGGTACTCTAACTGATGATGAAGTAGCGGATGCTTTGTGTGCTTGTTGTAGTTGTGGTGCAGACGGAAAATGGGGATGTCCGCCTGGTGGTGGTGGCGAAACACCAACTCCAACAGCAACAGAAACTCCACCGCCAGAATCTACACCACCGAGTCCTAGTCCAAGCGAATCTGGAACTCCTGTTCCATCGGTGACTAGTAGTAGAACTCCACAACCAACACCAACTTCTAGTCCAGTTACACCAACACCAACTTCTAGTCCAGTTACACCAACTCCGTCCCCAACTCCAAGAGAGCCATTTGAGTGTGTAACCAACTGCTGCTTGCCTGTACTGTTTGACGCAGACTTTAACTACGAAGGTGTTGTTCATCTTACAGGAGTGCAACTGATCCGTGGCAAAACTTCAGTACCGTTTCAGGAAACCGACTACTTGGAAGAGTTAAAGAAGTGTCAGCGATTCTTTGAAAAAGACGGATACTTTGCTATGGGTGGTAGTACAAATACCACAGCATCGCCGACAAATTTCTACGATTCCCTTACATACATGGTTCCAAAGCGTACTCTCAGAGAACCGTGCGTGAAGATTCAAGGTTACTACGATACTGACGGAGTAACAGGATGCACCCTAGATACACTTACAGTAGACTGTTTCAATCAGGAAAGCGCGGTGTTAAATTTGGAAGTGACTCCAACCACGGTAGAACAGAGCGTTTGCGCTGCGTACATCGAATACGAGATGGACTGCGATCTGTATGAAACAGATTGTCCAAATGATCCGTATTGCGGAACCAGTTGGGTATGCGCTTGGGAGGAAGTGCCGTAATGGATAAGAGCGCATTTCAGTTATCCAAAGGATTTGCTCCTGATACTATTCGCTCTAGGGACAACTATCGTCGCCGTGGGCACGGATTTACCACAGGCCAGGTAGTGTACTTTGACGGTACTGAATCTGAGTGGAAACTTTCGGATTGGTTGTATCTAAATCTAACTGGCTCTTCTGAAGCAGTTGGTGTGGTAGATGTAAAAGATGCTTACAGATTCGATGTTGTGTACAGAGGCACGATATCTCTACCAATCGCAACTGCGGTTACTGGTCCAGTTGGAACTGTTGCAGAAAACACAGTTTACTTCATCAGCGATACTCCAGGCGTCCTGACTGAAACTCCGCCAGAATTAGACCTAGACGAACCAAAGGTAAGAAAACCAATACTGGTAACTCTCGGCACTAATGCTTCGGGTGAGATCGACGCTCTAGTAGTGAACTACAGAGGATATGTCGAGGATACGGAAGGATGCGTTGCATTTGTGCAAAACATCATTCCAGTAGGCACCATAGAGATAGTGCCAGGTGGATTGCCTCAACCAACTGACTTAGAAGGCTGGCTGCTCTGTGATGGTTCGTCGCATCCTGTTTCTGAGTATCCTGCTCTGTTTGGAGTGATCGGATACGCCTACGGTATAGGAACTGGAGGTCCAAGCACATTCAAAGTTCCCGATTTCTCTACACAAAGAAGCATTCTACTAGGTTCTGCAACTGGTATATCACCTCCAACTGAAGGAGGCGATGCGGATGTTGAGTTGCTGCCTGGAGAAGGTGCAGATGTTGGAGCAGGAACTGGATTTGCAAGTGTATCTGCGGACAAGAATAGACAAGCAGCATACCATGCAAACTTCTACATCCGATACAAAGCAGTAGAACGATATGTGAACATAGAAACCTGCAATGGTGCAGGTGGAGCAATCAGAAACTGGGCAGTTAATGGATCATTCGATGTATGGCAAAGAGGAACTGATTTTGCTCCACAACAACTAACTGGATCAGATCAACTTGCAGACTTGAATCGCTATACAGCAGACAGATGGTTTAGAAAGGTTGGATACTGTCCAGACCCATTCGGAGCAACTGGTACGGGAGAAGATTCTCCTTCTGCGTATGTTGGTGTGTGCAAGCGCAAATCGTTTGCTCAGATTGATGCATCTCTGCCAGATTCATTGCTGAAGCAGTTTCCATCGCATTACATGGAATACCAATCGTATATCAGCGGTCCTGGAGCAGACACCTCACTAGAGTATTGCGTTCTTGAAAATCGCATAGGTGATGTTAAGTCATTGTCTGGCGAAACGGTATGTCTATCGTTTTGGGCACGCTCAGGATTAGGTAGAAACAGTACGGTTTATCTGAATCTGAAGCAGCATTTTGGATACGATGTTCCTGAGTCTACTCCGAATCTTTTACGATCAGCAGCGGTGGGTTCGTCAGAAGTTGCCTGGTATGTTGGTGAAGAGAATCAAGCACCCATAGGCATTGCTGCTATAAACTCAAAGATTAGTGATGAGTTGTCGTATCCTGCTATATCTGGCAGTCTTTTCGTAGGTGTTCCTGATGTACCAAGACCGTATGTTGGATGGAACCACGGATACGAAGGAGTCAGCGGAACAGCATCAAGCGAAACATTCAGCGCAGACTCATCTGCAAAGGGTTCTGTTGGTGCAGTCAGCGATTTCATAAATGCGCCAGATACCAAACAGGTTGCAGAGGTACTAGGCAAGAGTATCACTTATATTGATGACACTCCTGCAATTGGTCTTCCTGTTGTGTCTGCTCCTCCAGGCAAATATCCAGTTGCTGCAACTCTTGCAGACGAAAGCGGTTTAGAAGTTCTGTCTCCTGATGTGTTTTTGAAAAACACGCAAACCACCACAAACACTAAAGCAGAGGCATTCCGAGCAGTTGCTGCTGATATTGTTGTGGCAGGAACAGATACTGTAAACTCAGAAACAAATCAGAGCGTTTCAGTAATCGTGACCGTAGACTGCGTACCGTCACCGTATTGCACAAACTGTACTGGCATAATCAAGTCCATAGCAGTCGCTGATTCTGAAATCTATAGTTCTGAAGCGATTGATCCATGCGAAGCAACACAAACCAGTACTGGACACTATGCCGTTGCGCCTGGAAGCACATCAAGCACAACTAGAGTAGCAGTTCCTCTTTCTGCGTCCCACTTCTCTATGTTCGAGCAGTACTCTACTGGAGCAGTTTCTACTCTTAATTCAGATGTTGTTGCTGCAATATACAACCACATTCTCTCTGACTTGTCTGCTAGTCCAGCCTGTAGATGCGAGGAAGTTTCGTTTAGAATCGGAACAGTAACGGAAGCCTGCAACGGTATGAGCGTTCCTCAAAATTACGACCCAACAAACACTTTGGGCATTTGTTGTACAGTAACCATCGGTTCAACAACTGTAGGAGAAAGTGGCGCTTTCTATGTCTCGCATACCCGTACAGAGAATTCAACGGTTCACGACTGCGCGGCAGCAGGTGGTCAGTTCATTTCATACGATGCCATAGAGTACTTTAGTCAGTTTGAAACCACTCAATGTGGAGTTACTGAAGACCAATGCTCTGAGTTTGTCGCTATACAACTAACATCTGAATGGCAACAGTATGAAGTTGTGTTCAGAGTACCTAGCGTTAACAACAGGTACATTGGAAACAGCGGAACAGACTATCTGGCATTGCAGTTGTGGACTCATCTCAGCAACGGATACTGCCGTGCGTACAGTCAAGCAGAAATTCCTCCCCGTGATCGTCTTGGAGAAGACTTTGGAACGGTAGAGTGTACAGAAAACTCCATGTGTGAACCGTGCGTGTCGGTGTTCCCGTTCTCGTTCAGCAATACCGATATGCTGCACCTTGCTCAGTTTCAGTTACAGACAGGCAGCGAGTTTACTGGTTTCGTTAAGCCAGATCGTATAGAACTGGTAGAGCAATGCCAAGCGTACTACGAGACAAACTCATGTGTGGGTCGCGGAGAGTTTTTGGGAGATCGCGGCGGGCCATTTGTCTACGAAACTGCTTTCAAGCGCGAAAAGATCTGCAAGCAACCACGAGCAATTATCTCATCATTCCGAACTGGAAATACAGGATTTAGTGGCATAGATATCGACACAACATCCATTACAGCAAAGGGATTTACTGTGAACATAGACACCGTGGACGAAAACTCAGCATACTTGGCATTTACCTATGACTGTGATTGCGATATTTACAGGCCAGAAGAACTACAGTATCTGAACCGTCAACTGGAATGGGACGCGGTATAAGAGCAACCATACATGGGTAAAAGCGCAAACGGCATCCTATACGATACCTCATTGGGTGGACGCAGCGTTCGTCTGCGAGGTATAACTGGGCCAGCAGAGGACATTGGACCTAGTGGTTCAAGTCCGTTCTTTACTGGAGCGGTTGTTAAGTGGGATGACGCAACCCAAACTTGGGTAAAGGCCATTGCTTCTTCAATAGAAACGGCAGAAGCATTGGGTGTAGTGGAACTACAGACTCCTCCGTGCGATGCTCCTGACAATGTTGTGTACTACGATGTTGTGCTAGGCGGTGAAATTAACGGCATCACTACACCTCTTCTTGCGCCAGGTGAAGTGTACTTTCTATCAAATGCCGTTGCAGGAAGTCTTACCACTAGAGTTGCCAACGGTGTGTCTTCGGTAATCAAGGCAGTCTTGGTTGCAAAGACTAGCACTACTGGTGTTGTTACCAACTATCTTGGATACACATACGATGCTGACTGCAATGTTGATATCAGCAGCATTGTTCCTGTTGGTACGATTAAGCCTTACGCTCGTAAAACAGGTCCAATTCCATACGATGATATTGCAGGATGGTTGCTCTGCGACGGCTCTTCGTATCTGACAGGTGACTATCCTGATCTGTTTCAGAAGATTGGATATCTGTTTAACGAAGGCTCAGATGACGCTACTGTATTTCGCGTACCAAACATGGATCAGAAAACATTGTTTGGTATCGAGAGATTCACAGACTCCATAGGCACATACACTTCCACCGATCTACAAGCAGGTTCTGATATCGCCGCGGGCAGCGTATTTTCTTCTGATCTGGACCCAAGAGAACCGTACACCAAAGTTAGATTTCTAATCAGAGCATTTTCCACTTCACCTGCGGATATTGAAGGCGCTTGCTGTGATGCTTCTTACGAACGCAAGGTAAAGAATCACATCATCAACGGAAACTTTGCAGTTTGGCAAAGAGGTAAAGAGTTTCTAGGATGCTGCACACGACACACCGCTGATCGTTGGGTATGGGAAACCTCATACGATACACGAGCAACGGTTTACGGTGGTGTACGACAAACAGAGTTTAATCCTCGCAGTTCCACGGTAGTAGGTAACAACGGCAGCAAGCACTATGTGGAGTTTGAGGGTCACGCAGACGGTGTTACACCCGATACCAGTACCTACTTTAATCTGCATCAGAAAATTCCAGGCGTAAACACTCTATCTGGCAAGAAAGCAACGCTTTCGTTCTGGGCAAAAGGTTCTCATGGTTCAGAAGACAACAATCTGATCTATGTGGGTCTAAAGCAAGACTTTGGCACAAACTTTTCAAAGCGCGAACCCATAACAGGATCAGTCATTGATGCTGATGCTGCAAACGCTACTGTCTCTCTCCGAGCAGCGGCGGCGCCAGGATGTAATTTGGTTATTGCATACGAGTGCCTTTGCGGTGCTAGTGCAAGATGTAGTGAGAAAACTATACTGTGGGCGCGATGGGAAGGATGCGTAGACTGCAATAATCCAGGCAGTACTGCTCCAATTTATGTGATTGGAACAGGACTTGAACCTGAGAATGTTAATGCCTGTGATCGCGGAACAGTTATAGTTCCATTTGCAGAGGTTCAAGCCAAGGGTTGTGGTGGAACGCCAGCAACTTGTTTTGGTGATCCAACTCAGTTGTGTTCAATTGGTGGAGTAGCGAACGATCCCGCAGGATGCTGTATGTGTTTACTCTGCAACGGGAGTGGCCTTACTCCTACACTTATCGCTGAGTTTGCGAATTGCTCTGGAGCGCCATGTCCAAGTGTTACTCCATCTGCAACACCTGCTGCTTCTATTTCACCAACACCTTCGGAAACTGCTACAGCAACACCAACTCCATCAGTAACGCCAGAGGTTTCTCTAAGTCCTACTCCATCTCTTACGCCATCGGTAACTGTAACACCTAGTGAGACAGTAACGCCATCGGTAACAGTAACGCCCTCGGTAACAGTAACTCCATCGGTAACAGTAACACCTAGTGAGACAGTAACGCCCTCGGTAACAGTAACTCCATCGGTAACAGTAACACCATCGGTAACACCTACCAGTACAGTAACTCCGTCAGTAACTGTAACGCCATCGGTAACGCCAACTAGTTCTGTAACACCATCGGTAACTGTAACGCCATCGGTAACACCAACTAGTACAGTAACACCGTCAGTAACTGTAACACCATCGGTAACAGTAACTCCGTCAATAACTCCAACTTCAACAGTTACACCTACTGTAACAAATACACCTGCTGCTTCTATTTCACCAACACCTTCGGAAACACCGACCAATACAGTTACCCCAACCGTAACTGTGACTCCAAGTAGTTCAGTTACAGTAACACCAACAAATACACCTACAAGCACCGTAACTGTGACTCCAAGTAGTTCAGTTACAGTAACACCAACAAATACACCTACAAGCACCGTAACTGTGACTCCAAGTAGTTCAGTTACTCCGTCCGTAACAGTAACACCTTCGATAACTAAATCAACTTCTCCCACTCCAACAACAACTCCGACACCAAGCACTAGTAGTGGGATTGTTCCTTCTCCAAGTCCGTCTAGAACTCCATGCCCAACCCCACAACCATCTGTGACTCCTACCCCATTCCCATGTACAGGATGTGGTGTTGGTACGCTTCCAATGGACGAAAGTTATGTGGATAGTGTATGCGTTGGATTCTATCAGGGAGAAGAAGAATCGGCAACTTGTCGGCCGGTATACACCGTAGGTCTGTGTTCAGAGAACTACGGCATTGAACTTGAAGCCACCGATACAAGCGGTATATCGGGATGTGACGGTCTAGACTATAATATTGGTTCTGGCACTAGCGATCCAGTTTATTCCCCATTGGTTCCTGTGGAGTTGGAGAACTACTGGAAAAAGTACGAAATAACCTTAGATGTTCCTGACATTGATGGCAAAGTAATCGGTAACAATGGAGATGATTACTTGGGGGTCTATTTCTGGACCCACATGGAACGCAGCAACACCGACTGCCCAGAGTTTCAGTTCAGGGCATTAAACGCTGGACTAAACACAGACAATACATCAGGCGACTCAAGCGATCAACAATCGTTGGTGGCAACTTGCAATGTGTCGGTCACATTCAACTGCGAGTGTTTGGGAGCAGGCTGTGATTGCTGCGTTCAGCAGATTGTACTAAGTCCTGGCTGTTGCGGTTACAACGCTCAGAATGGTGGAGTAATTACACCAAACAATCCGTGCAGCACAGATGCGTGCAATGGGCCGCCGTACACGATAACATTTACTGGTGGAGATATTATCAGAGTAATATGTCCAGGCGCTCCGATTTGTTGCGGTCAATTCGGAGCAGGGGATTGTGACCCCTTTGTTTGCCCATGTCCATTTTGCGACTTTACTGCTCAGCCAGATTGGTGTGCCCTTGCTGCACTTAATGGATCAGACCCAGAGACTCCTTCATTGTGTGCAGGAAGAGTTTGTGCAGTATCTCCTTCACCATCACAAACACCAACACTAAGCCCCACCAGTTCTGTTACACCTTCTGTAACTCTATCACCAACTCCAACCAATACAGTTACTCCCACAACATCAGTAACTCCATCAGTAACTATAACCCCTACTAGAACACAAACGCCAACAGTAACACCAACTAGTTCGCTGACACCATCGGTAACTGTAACACCAACTAGAACACCAACCAATACTGTTACACCAACCAGTTCAGTAACACCCACTAGAACGCAAACACCGACAGTAACACCAACCAGTTCTGTAACGCCTACTAGAACACAAACACCGACAGTAACACCAACCAGTTCAGTAACACCGTCTGTAACTCCAACACGGTCAATAACACCAACCCCATCAGTTACAGTAACACCATCAATAACGCCTACTAGAACACAGACTCCTACTGTTACTCCGTCTGTCACTTCCTCGGTGACACCATCGGTAACTGTAACGCCATCGGTAACGCCAACTAGTTCTGTAACGCCTACTAGAACACAGACTCCATCTGTTACACCGACCAGTTCTATAACTCCAACACCGTCTTTAACGCCTACTAGAACACCAACACCTTCGGTAACACCAACTAGTTCTGTAACTCCTACTAGAACACAAACACCGACAGTAACACCAACCAATACAATAACACCAACAAGTTCAGTTACACCTTCAATAACTCCAACTAGTTCTATAACACCAACACCATCCTTAACACCTACTAGAACACCAACACCTTCAGTAACGCCAACTAGTTCGGTGACACCATCGGTAACTGTAACACCATCGGTAACGCCAACTAGTTCGGTGACACCATCGGTAACTATAACACCAACTAGAACACCAACACCTTCAGTAACGCCAACTAGTTCGGTGACACCATCGGTAACTATAACACCAACTAGAACA
>Ga0078894_10000471_pt1 | contig 28008 bp, 37 predicted proteins | sample LauGreSu1BDMLBSD_2_FD_67506 | JGI IMG/M metagenome (GOLD analysis project Ga0078894, IMG submission 67506) | Freshwater lake microbial communities from Lake Michigan, USA - Su13.BD.MLB.SD (version 4) (version 4) | ecosystem: Environmental > Aquatic > Freshwater > Lake | place: Lake Michigan... | reverse complement strand
TCCCTGAGCCCTTCAGTCTCTTCTTCTGGATCGAGCAGTATCTCTTCTTCTCCTTCTGGATCGGCCGTCCCCTCTGAGAGCCCAGGGCCTACTTTCACGGCTTGGACAACCCCAACAGCCGCTGCTTCCCTGAGCCCTTCAGCTTCTGCTTCTGCCTCTTCTAGTTCCCAAGGATCCCCAAGCCCTTCAGCCTCTACCTCTGGATCGGCCAGTGCCCCTGCTTCCCTGAGCCCTTCAGCCTCTACCTCTGGATCGGCCAGCCCCTCCTCATCGCCTTCTGAATCAGCCGCTGCCTCCTTTTCTTGGTCTGCCACTGTAAGTCCCTCGATATCGGCTTTCCCTTCGGCTACTCCCACCGCCATCGAAAGTCCAACAGCCCCTCCAACAAGCACAGCAGCCTACACCCTCTCTCCTTCCACCAGTCAAAGCCCATATCCTTCTTTTACACTACTACCATCTTGGACCTCCACAACCTCTCCTTCAAAGTTCCCCACTTCCTCATCCTCTCCTTCTATCTCAGGTCAGCCTTCACCGTCCATATACCCCACGAACTCCCCTTCGACCACGGCAACAGTACCCCCCTCCTATTCAACCTCTTCTCTTCGAACAAAGTCTGCCTCGACTTCCAATTCAGTTTCGTCCTCTGGAAGTACGTCTGCCTCTTCTACTCCAACACTCACTGCTACACAAACTCCCACCCAGACGACAAGTCAAACAGGCAGCAACACACCCAGTCAAACGGCGACCCAGACACCCAGTCAAACAAGGAGCAAGACCTCCAGTCAAACGGCTAGTCAAACCCCCAGTCAAACAACGAGCCAGACCCCCAGTAAGACTCGAACTGGGACTGGTACTCCAAGCAGGACACAGACTCCAAGTAGAACAGGATCTTTCTCTCGCACAGTTACGAACTCACAAACACCAACGGCCACTCCAAGCAGAACCCAGACACCGAGTAAATCAGGGACACTTACACGCACTGCTACAGCTACACAAAGCCCGAGCCGTACAAGGACTCCCAGTCGCACAGGGTCCTTCTCCTTGACAGCTACTCGCACCACTTCGTCAACAAGAACACCAAGTCGCACAGGGTCTCAAACACAATCTCGATCGAGGTCGCCAACGGCTACTCAGACACCGAGCAGAACATCTAGTCTTACAAGAACATCCACACAATCAGGAACCACCTCTAACACAGGAACAGGCACGGGCACACCATCCGCAGGAAGTTCAGTGACCCAGACACCTACACAGACATTTTCCCCTACTTCTTCACTCACACAGTCTAGGACTCGTACATCAACCTCTACACCTTCTCAAACTGCCAGTCGTACACGTACAGCATCACAGACTCCCAGCCGTACACGGACAGGATCCCACAGCCCAAGCCGCACACGGACAGGATCCCAGACTTCAAGCCGTACACGGACAAATTCGAATACAATGACTTCTTCATGGACCCCCACTCGCTCAGGAACCTCCTCGAACACAGGAACAGGTACGGGCACACCATCCACAGGAAGTTCAGTCACCCAAACACCTACACAGACATTTTCCCCTACCTCTTCACTCACACAGTCTAGGACTCGTACACCAAGCTTTACCCCTTCTCAAACTGCCAGTCGTACACGTACAGCATCTCAGACTCCCAGCCGTACACGTACAGGATCCCAGAGCCCAACTCGTACACGCACAGGATCTCAAACGTCGAGTCGTACTCAGACAAATTCGAACACAAAGACTTCTTCGTGGACCCCTACTCGCTCAGGAACCCCCTCTAACACAGGAACAGGCACTGGCACACCGTCCGCAGGAAGTTCAGCCAGCCAAACACCCACAAGTCAAGCCACAACTACCCCAACAGTAACCCCTTCAAGGACTATGACTCGATCAGTAACCCCCTCTAAATCAGCTAGCCCTACACGTACAGCTACACCCTCTGTTACAGCAACAAGGTCAAAAACAGGCTCCTTCAGTCCTTCTCGCACAAGAACTCCCTCAAAAACCCCTTCTTTTACAGCAACAAGGTCAAAAACAGGCTCCTTCAGTCCTTCTCGCTCAGGAACCCCCTCGAAAACCCCTTCTCGCACAGTAACAAGGTCAAAAACAGGCTCCTTCAGTCCTTCTCGCACAGCAACAAGGTCAAGAACTGGCTCCTTCAGTCCTTCTCGCACAGCAACAAGGTCAAGGACCCAAACAAGAACTCGCACACCGACACCTACACGTCCTTAAATCTATGTTAAAGGAGAAGATGGATGCCTCCCGCCTCACTGAAATTCGCAGAAATCAAACACTCTTTTTCAATTCCCAATTGAATCCGAGTGAACTGCGCAGGGCTGTCAATAACTTCGATCGCCTTTGTGTCATTGAAGGAGGAATGCCCGTCATTATTCATAATACAATTCTAAGTGATCCCCAGGCACTTCTTTCAACGCTTGAATCTACAGGAAACACAAATAATACATTTCATTACAGTATTGACGAAGCTATTTATTCAACCCTTGGATCCTTCATGAGCTACAATGCTGGTAGAAGTGTTGGTCCAACTCTATGTTCTCGTTTATATTACCTCTACCTTTTCTCTGTAACATCTGCGTGGGCTTGGACCTCTGGTTCAACTCGTGTAACAGGTGTAAAAGATGGTTGGGATTGGTCTTCTGTATCTAGGTCTACTTTGGCTAGTCAGGATGATCAATTCAGTTGGATGATTCATGTGCTGGTCTACATCATGCCCTCTTTCATACCTTCCTATGACAGTTCGGATTTACTAGCAAATGAGAGATTAGCCCGCAACTGGGATGAAGCCACTCAGACTTCAGAGACGGCTCGTATTCAGTCCGAGGGTAACTGGAATGCCTGGAAAGCGGCGTGGGATACCTGGTGGTCTTCTCGAGCCACCGACGGGTACGTTGCGGCCCAGGTAGCCCCTGCTGATAGTGATTTGCCCAACGGTGCCACAGTCCTTGATGTAAGCCAGTCGCAGGATTTTACGAATGCCGTGGCCTATCCCAATCCTAGCCAGTGGACACCTTTGAAGGTGGGTGGTGTAAAAAAGAATTGGCTTACAATGAACTGGGCTACTGTGAGATCTACTGGCCTCAGTGGGTCCGATGATACCGCCATTCAGACGGCAGCCGGCGCTGCTAAACTCTCTGGCAGTGCTCGCACCACCGAACTGGCTGCCCTTTTGACATTAGTCCAGGCACTCACAGATGAGCAGAAGATAATAGCCGAGTTCTGGGCAGGAGGTCCGAATACTGTTGCGCCCCCTGGAATGTTCATTTGGTTCTGGAAGGAGTATGTAAGAGGGATGAATGTGGCACATACACAAGGGTTGGAGACTTACTTCTTCTCAGGACTTGACTTGGCGATTCAGTTGTTCGAGGGTGGACGCAACACCTGGGCTCTAAAGAAGACATACAAGGAGGCTCGGCCGATCCAGGAATTCCGTCGTTCGCAGGCGAATGCTACACTGGTCAACTATGATGGTACGGCCATCGCTGGAAACCTGTGGGTTCCCTATCAAATGGCGAATTTCGTGACACCGCCATTCCCTGATTTCCCGAGTGGACACAGCACCTTCTCACAGATTTTTGCGAATGTTATGGGCGACTGGTTTGGCCCTGCGATGCCGACTCTACAGGTGACCCATACGGATTTAACTCTATTATGTCCCATATTAGCGGCGACTTTCACGGAGGCATATAATGAAATCTCTGTGGCTGCTGGATCAAGTGAAATCCAGCCTGGAGTTGTACCGGCAGCTGGGTTGACGCTGCAGTGGTCGAGTTGGCAGGACATGGCTGATCAGGCAGGTGTTTCACGCCAGTATGGTGGAATTCATGCGCAGTCGGCGCATGTTGGTGGACAGACCGTGGCAAATGAGTTAAAGGTGAGGATCAGAACAGCCTGGGGACTGTCTGTCTAATTGGTGGTCTAGTCTGTCTGATTGGTGGTGGAGTCTAATGCGTTTACTTTTGCCCTTTTTACTTACGGACGTAGAGTGGGGGCAGGCGCAGCCTGGAACCCACTTCTCGTAGCTCAATTGGCAGAGCGGAGGACTGTAGTTGCTTGTTATCAACTATTGACTCGTGAGTTCTCCTCAGGTCACTGGTTCGATTCCGGTCGAGAAGAAAATGCCCCCTTGGTCTGATAGCTCAGTTGGTAGTAGCATTCGGCTGTTAACCGAAAAGTCGTGGGTTCAAACCCCACTCGGACCGACCACCTTTTACATATGGTATTGTGTAAAAGGTGATATCTGGACGAGCTGTATCCCAGGGCGATGACTCCTTGGTATCACCATTTTCCTCGTGCTACCCCTTCGACGTTCGAGGTGGCTCCTCGAATACTCTATAAACATACCCTTGTGTTCGTCAAAACGAATTATGTTAAAGGGTAAATTTGGGATTGTTTCTGGTTTGTGGTCTTTGATTGTATGTAGTAAATTCAAAATACAAGGGTGTTTTTAGGGGGTGTTGGACACGGGAGACGAGGGAAATATCTATACTGGGTTAGCCTCCAGGTTATAGAACTATAAATATAGGATCTGGGATTCTCGCTACTAGAATTATTGAGTTTCGACCGATACATTGGTACTGCCAGGTGCACATGGCGGATCCGAGTGTATCGATCTGAATTCAAACTATAACGGGATAGCAAAGAGGTATTGCGTTGGGCTCATAACCCAAAGGCCCGTAGATCGAAACTACGTCCCGTTACATCTTTTTTTGGCGTTTCAGAAAGGTCAAAAAAAGATCATGGGGGAGATTAGTATGGCTTCGAGAAAAACAGGGAGGCCTGAAAATGAAGAGGATGAATTGGCTGCTTTGGGAGCGGCTCGTGGTGCTGTTGGTCCTGGCCCTGAGGAAGATAAGGTCTTAGAAATTATGAAGGAGGCGGCTGACCCTAAGGCTGCAGCCGCTGCCGCAGCCCTACTAGTTAATGGAATTCAAGAACAAGAAGCTGAAGGATATGGAAGCGACGCTGAATCAGGAGATGCTGCTTCTTCGCAGGTGTCTGAGGTGTCTGGAAGTACATGGACACCACCAGATAAAAATCCATCTCAAAGTTTAGGAGAAAATCAAAGTCAAGTGGCAAGCTTGGGAGAGGGAAATAGTGGAGATGAAAGTCTTCCTGAAGCAAACCTAGCACACCTTATGCTATTAAGGGCAGGTGCTGCACGCCCTCCAGATGTGAGTCATTTAGTTCGTGAAGAAAATTTTAAATGGGCAGCGACTGAAACAGGAAGGCTTCAACGTTTAACCGACGAAGATATATCAAAAGAAGCCCACCGTTTATTCAGCACATTTCCAGAAGCAGCTACTCGTGAGGATGCGGTGTTAAAAAATGGATATCAAATTCTGGCCGCTGGTAATGACCCTATAACAAACCCTCATTACCAAAAAACCCTGTACACAATGATATTATGTTGGTTACTCGATGGTCTCGGTCACGATCAGATTTACGGATCTAATGTAAATCGCTCCCAGTTACTCAAGGTATTTCTTGATGCGCACCCTGAGCTCGACCTTCACTATAAAATAGAGCTAAAAACTCATGTAATCGAACCAAAGTCTGACGCATCAGCGAAGGCGATCATTGTATCTGCCTTGAAAGATTTAGCAGTAACCCTTGGTATTCCCATGAATGCTGAGACAATGAATTATGATGCGGCAGGAGCTGCGAGCTTAGTAAAACTATTAGATGGTAACCCTGGAGTATTATCCGTTGATTCCCTGCGTGGAAACTATAAGGATGTTCTAAGCACCGCTTCAGGTACTATTACATTATACTTTGGTAAGTCCGCCGCTGTATTAGGCGATCCTGCTTCATTCACCCCTGAAACTGCCAAAAAAACTTCAGAGTATCATGGGCGCATAGGTGTAGCGACCCAAGTAGGAACTCACACGGCAACTGGTGCTACTGGAATGCCAATGAGTGTGCGTACAACTATGACTTTATTAGATGATAATAGAGTACAAAAGCTCATTGAATTCAGTAGCGGGAAAGTAATAACAGCAACCTTTACAAACAAAGGTGTCTCTATAACACAAGTTCAGAAGCTTGCTGAGTTTTTAATAAGTGGTGTTAAAGGGGATTTTAGCTGGCTAAATGGAAATACAATAACGGGGCCTAATTTAGAAATAATACTAAGCAGGCCTAGAGCTGAATTTTCCATCTATGAGCTGGTTGCCGTATGTGTAGGCCTGAAGACAGACGGCGATTTCGGTATTGGTCGTAATATGGCAGACTTGCCAGGCTCACTTGTTAGATATACAATCGCTGGAGGTGAAACACTTGCCCCAGGATCTTACACTGATGTTCATATGTCTATTGATATAATTGCTTCTATATTCGGCAAAGTATTCGCTTCTAAACTCGGATTTCTCATGCATTCTGAAAGAATGGAACTGTTCAGTGGAGTGGCCCTTCAAAAAGGTGTTAGTGAGGATGGTGTGCTAGCACTCTTACGTACTCTAAAAGAAAAAGTTACAGGTACTGTCAGGTACACTGCTTCCACTGCCCCTGGAAGAGATAGGAGGTCAGTGGAAGAAGGAAAAATATTAGAATCAAAAGATAATTTAGAAACAATAGCAAAAGGGAATAAATCCCCAGATACAATAGATAATTTATTTTCAGAAATTAATAGACATATTCTTAATTTAGAAGAGGGCTCAGCAGCGAGGGCATTTTTACAGGAACTTTGGGAGTCTTACCAGACATCTCTCGCAAATAATGGAGGAACAATTACAGATGATAACAAGGGAAGCTTTGAGGAATTAGCCCGTACTAAATTAGAAGAGAAGAAAGCCATATTTGATGAAGCAAGTAAAAAATATCTAGAAGATAAAATTTCAATTGTAAGGTATGATTTGACTGACTTAGGGAAAAAAAGGCTAGGCGATGCAACTTCCTGGGCAAATGAAAATATTAAAAAAATATTTGAAGATTTTGATCCAAAAAAAGATAAAACATGCCTAATTCGGGATGTCTTAAAATTATATTATAGTAAGGTAGCTGAATTGAATGCAAATGAAAATTTAAGAAGTGGTCAGCGATTTATTGATCCTGTGGGTATGCTTACAGCAGAAAGCTATTCTGAATTAAGAACACTTTACCAAGGATCAGAAGAAGTATTGAACAAGGCACTTGTTGATCTAGACGAAGGTGCCATGGTATCTAACGTAGAACTCCTTCGTAAACATAGTGAGAATATAGAAGGTAATCATGACCCTAGATTCACGATGACGAATTTAACGAAATTATTTATTAAATTTGGATTTACGAATTTAGTTTCATCTCAAGTAGCTGGGTACTTAGCAGCTATTACAAGTAATCCTAATAGTGTTAGACTAGGTGAAAGGGAGAATGATTCAACAATAATTCCTGAGGAAGAAGCATTTCAAAGTGATGATGACTCAGTTCGTGAGAATTCTATTAAAAAATTTCAGACATTATTCGCAGAAGCATATAGTAGAAATGGTAGAAATAAGGACTTAGCAATAAAAGAAATTATAGAGGTAGTTATTACACTCCTGACAGATGGTAAAGTGCCTGATTTAGAGGGAAGAATGTCTCCTTTGCCCGCTGGTGCTGAAGCTGCTCCAGGAGGGGGAGCAGCTGGAATGCCTGATGAAATGCCTGATGAAGAAGCTAGCGCAGCAGGTGGAGCCCCAGAATCAAGAAGATCAGGGAGGTTCAGACCAAATTATCCTAATTCAATTCCTCGAGAGCAAGTGAATGAATTTAAAGGTGCGGGGGGTGGTTTTCTACCATTTTTAACCAAAGTAGAGTATGATGGAAAAAACCATATTTATGAATATGGTAAAAATAAATATATTTTAGTACAAAATCCTGATGGTTTCTACACAGCAAAGCGTTCTCAAGGAGGCGGATCTCGTAAATACAGAAATCGTAAAACCTTCAAAAAGCAAAAAAAGTCCAAGCGGTCAAGGCAGTCAAGAAAAATAAACAAACTCTCAAGAAAATCCACTTAACCCCCTTTAACAGCATGTAAAAAGAATGGACTTTGACTCTTGCTCGAAAGCATGGCTTTCCAACAAGAGGCGTGTGGGTGCTTGTTATACTTACTTATGTTCTATGCCTGGGTGTAAAAGGGTGTGTTCGAAGGATCGCTTTGGGATGCAGGGGCTCACGTGCCGCCAGCACCAGCAGCGGGCGCAGGGGCCGCAGGAGGCACAGGAGGGCAGAGAGCAGCCCAAGACACAGGGAACCGCTCCGCAATCAGTCGAGACACGGCCTCTGCGTACTGCCGAATCTCCCACTGAGCCGCAGGATCAAGGCGTAGGGCACAGAGTCGTGCGTAGGCGGCGAGGCTCCCAGTCTCAATCAGCTCCGTGTACATTCCCTGTGGCAGTACAGTCCTCGCTACCTCAGGGGCCACGCCCATCTGGAGCAGCTCCTCGTAGGTCTCCTCGGCTCGCTCGTTCATGTCCTTGATCATGGCAACAGCAAGATCATTCGTACTCACAGCCTCTGCCTTCGATCCCTGCTTCAGCTTGGCATCACGGGCACGCACAACGGCCGGCAGGTAGGACTCAGGCTTCTCATCGACGTAGCGGCGACTCACCTCGTTGCGGGCGAAGCCAATCTGGTGACGGTACCACTCACGAGCCACGAAGATCGGCATCTTCAGTCGCAGGCGCACCTGGGGGTGGAAGAAAGGAGTGACGTGGTGATGCTCTGCGAGATACTTCACGAGCTTGCTGTCACGCTCCGTCATCTCATTTGACTCCTTGTGGAAGCTCACACGGGCGGCGTTCACTACTGTGAGATCATCCCCAAATACATCAAGAAGTTCCACGTAGCCCTTGTCTAGCACAGAGACACGGTTTGCAGGGGGAGCAGGAGCGGGAACGGCAGGAGTAGTCATTTTGGTCAGCTGGACTTACATTTGCCCCAGTTGTTTAAAGCAAATTTTGGACCGATCAACCCAAATGATTTGATAATAGAAGTGTTAAAGAGATGGAGTGGAGACTTGTCCTTGCCACCCTTTTCCTTGGTATTTTTCTGTATTGTGTGCTTTTCCTAGCATACCAGGTAATTCCTCCTGAGAGAACTATTGTGGAGTCCGAGCAAGAGCCTGTAGGAGATGTAAAAGGGGCTGATGAGAATACACTTGCCGATGTGGGCGCTGCTATGTTTCCGATGGACATAGGATCAAACAAATACATGGATACGAGTGGGAATCTTCTGTATCCGTGGTGAAAAAAGGAAATAATTATGTGCTCCCCTACTATATGAAAACATTAATTGAAGTAGGTGCCTATGACGGATCAGATAGCTTAGTCTATTACAGCAGGGGATATACTGTATATACATTTGAACCAAAAAAGGATTTATATGAAAATCTAGTGAATAAAACAAAGCATTTACCGAATTATCATGTTATTCCGAAAGCTGTATCGTTGAAGAATGGAACCACGATGTTTAATATCTGTAATCACGGAGGTGCAAGTTCAATTCTCCCCTTCCGCCCAAGTGAGGAATTAATAAAGACATGGTCGCCCAGTCGCACTGATGTACACTACTCAGGTATTTCCTACGAAGTAGAAACAACTCGCCTTGATACATTTATTGAAGAGAACAATCTCCAGGATACAACAATAGATTATTTACACATTGATGCGCAAGGTGTTGATCTTGATTGCCTTAAGAGTTTGGGTAAATATATGAAAAATGTGCTATCTGGGGTTGTGGAAACAGTGAAAGAGGAGCATAAGAGCATTTACATAGGTCAGACTGAAAATACCTATGCCCATGTTGAAGAGTTTCTGAAGGCTAATGGATTCAAAATAACTGGTGTTCATGGAAATGATGCTGTACAATGTGAGTATAATGTTTTTTTTCAGAAGGAGTAAACCAAAAAATTTGAACCCTACTGGCCTGGTGTTAAAAGGAAGTCCCCTTTAACACCAGATATCAAGAAAGAATGAAGTACGAGAAGCTTGAGAAGATGACACCAGAGCAGCGTTTGGCCGCTGGCTACTTGTTCATGGAGTCGATCGACGGTGAGCCGGCCCAGTTCATCCCCTGGTCTCCTCCTGAGGAAGATCCGAGCCCAGAGGTTGTTGCGGCTTCTCAGGCCGCAGCAGCTGCCTCCATTCCAAAGAAGTTGTCGCCTGCGTATGAGATTCTGGAGGCTGTCCAGGAGTACTACAAGGCCCAGGGGAAGGGCGTTCCGCCTGGCGATATGAAGGCGTGCTTGGAAATGATCAAAGAAGAGAAGGCACCGAAGGCCCCAGAGCCTGAGTTGCCTCCTGCCAAGCCTGCTCGGCCCGAGTACGGATCGAAGGAGTTCTGGGCGGCTTATTGGGCCAAGAAGCGGGCTGCGGGTCATGTGACCAAGAAAGACGCAAAGGCATCTGCCAAGTAAATGAATGAACTAAAATAAAAGAAAACCTATTTTTTACGGGAATGGATTCAATGTATTCCATGTCACATTGTTATTGGTAACAGTTCTTCCATTTCCACTACTGTCATTTGTAGCTGTTCCTGTATTTGTTGCCAGGAGTAAGAGGACTGTCCCTGCCACTGCTGTTAAAGGGGCAGATGGTCTTGTAAAGTTTCCTGTATAGAGGGCTGTTGTATTCCAGCGGAAATTTGTGATATAGCCTTTGAATGCGGCCCCTGATGATACAGTACTTTCATTTCCAATATTAAGTGTATATGTAGCAGAAGTTATTGCAGCGGAGTTCGATATTGATGATCCTATCTGTGTTCCATTTTGAAAGACACGAATTGTTCCAGAACTGCGACAAATAGCAAAATGAACCCATTGATTCAGGTAATTGGCGAGTGATGATGAAAAAATAAAAGTATTATTTACCCATAAATAAAAAGTACCAGATTCAATTGAAACAGCGATTGCTACTGCCCCATAGGATCCCCTTGAGAAGACTCGAGGAAACGAATTTCCTGTTTGCATGTACTGAAACCATTCGATGGTAAAACTGGAATTAATAGCAAAATTGAAGGCGCTGTTGTTCGCATAGGATAAGTAAGCTAAAGGGCTTGATAATCCTGAAAAAAACAAGCTGCCTCCTGTGCCACCAGATGCCGCTGCTTTTGCGGGGCGACCATAGGCAAGACTGCCGCCGGTTGAAGCTAAAAATGGCATTTGTCTTATGCTAGAATTAATGTTAGAGGGATTATCCTTGTTTTTATTTATATTGAGGGTTCCACCCTCTAAAGAGGGTTACCCAGAGGGTTACCACTCGCATCAAACGGCTGCTGCGAGGATGCCCGCAGAACGCTCGTTACATTCCGCTGAGCCCGATTGCTGAACGGGCTCGCCAGATTGTCAACCTGTGCTGTGCGCTGAACAGTGAACGGGGGAGGGGGCATCGGTGGCGGGGGCTGGGGGGATCCACCTCCCCCAAAGTACGCCGGTGCCACGCTGCTCGTGCGCATCATGGGAGCCGGCGGTTGCCCAAGGGGCATACCAGAACCGCCAGCAGGAAACCCAGCAAAGCGCACATGGGGCTGGGGATCCTCAGCAGCAGCCGCTTGCGACGAAGCCACACGCAGCCCACGTCCCAGGGACAAATAGGCACTGTGCTGTGCCATCTGGCTCGTCTCCAGTGCACTCGGCATCATACGGGGGATAGACATGGTCTCAATGAGGTTCTCCATATCATCAATCATCATCTGGATGAGCTGGTCAGCCACGTAGCTGAGCTCCTTCAGCTGGGCCAACAGTCCCTCTGCCTTCGCCTTCAGCTCGTCATTCGTCAGTCCAGAACTGCGTCCAGCAGCATCCTTCAGAAGCTTACTCACTTCATACCGGTAATGTGCCTGCTCAAAGTTCTTAGGAATGCCCTCACCTACAGGCGGCACCGCAATGGCAACCGTCTCATCAACTATGTCATGAGTGATCATGTCATGTCCAGTCACTCGTACCTCCGTAATACCAGCCTCACCAGCAGTCGCCCCAGCCTCACCAGCCTCAACCAGCACGATGATCTCATTCTCGGCGTAGATATCCCCAATGCGCACCTCTTTTACACCATTAGGCCGCTCGACCACAGAGTATCCCGTAAACACCTTACAACCAGGGGGTAGGTGAACCACGACATTCTGAGCAACAACGGTGGTCAGGCCACCCAGGACCTCGCCAAAGGTAGTGGCCACGTGCTCCAGGTTGTACACCACGTTGTAAGAACCCTTGCCAATCGTCGCCATGTCCTGAAGGAGTGCTGCGTAGTGCTCGTGCCCGTAGCCCACCGTGGTTACAGTCAGGTCGGCATTCTCCTCCACAATGCGCCCCACAATCTCCTTTAACATATCTGGATGACTTGCTCCACGATTCGCATGACCGTCAGTGAGCATGATCACGCCCGTCTTGCGTGGCTGCGGAGGGACGAACCCATCGGGTGCAGCAGCAGCCGTTGGCCCATCGAGGCACAGGCGAATGTTCATCAAGGCGGCGGACATATTGGTACAGCCATCGGTCTGGAGACCCTTGATTGTGTAGAGAATGGCATCCTTCTCAGCCGCACTGATGCGGTTCAGAAGAACATCAGATGTCTCGCCGAAGGTGATCACACTCACAATGTCACCGTCGCCCAGAAGGGGCACGAGGAATTCCATAGACTTTTTCACAGTTAGCAGCTTCCTGTCATCGGCCATGGAATCGCTGATATCGATCACAAAGATCATATGAACGTTCTGGCGAACTTCGCTGGCTACTCCCTTGATCAGAATGCCAGCCTTTGTGGCCTCGCCCTCAACAGGAGGAGTAAAGAAATGGGCAGAGGAGTTCATTCTGACTGACTGGTGGGACTGGTGGTTGGTGGGGAAGGTGATTGCTGGGTGTTCACTTTTTATTTACCTACTTACGACCCTTGCCTTTGCGAGTCTTCTTGGATTTCTTACCAGTTGACTTCTTGCTGCGCCGAGTAACACCTACACGCCGCTTGCGACTGTATTTCTTGGCACCACCAGCCATTTCTTCTTGATTCTCGTTCGTTAACTCATCATGATTGGTAGGAGGAATATTGCCGTTGTTGCCATTGTTCCAGTTGTTTGCCCGCTCCACCTCGTCTTCCAAGTAGGCCAAGTTGCTCAGCACGTGGCGCACATTGAACTGACGAATAGGCTCAATATCAATGTCATACTCACGGATCAAGTGCTTCATGACACGAATCACAGCATCGTGCTTCTTCTTGATGTCGACCCTGTGATTCGCATAGTCATCATCTGTGAAAAGCTCATAGAGAGCATCCTTCAGGTGAGCCATTCCATTCACTGTGCTGAGCGCATAGGAGTACTGGATATCGGGGTCTTCAACCGCAGCAATCCGCCCCACATGTTCCAGCTCAGAGTTCGCCCACATCATCACACCCTTCAGTGTCGCACCGTATTGCTTGGGAGCAGCCATCTAATGAGAGGACACAATGAAAGAAAAAATGAGGGTGCTGGATCCTGAAAAATCGGCCCTCATTTACTATACTTCCTATTTGACAGCACTCACGGCGACATATGGATTGTATCAGGGACATCACCTCGCATTCTGTCCTTCTGCTGTTTTCTTTACTTCCATCCTGTATTGGTGGGATCCAATTGCCTACTCCTGGATGCAATACCTTGATGTACTTGCTGTAACAACAGCCACCCTATACTCCTTTACCATGGCATCTGAAGAACCCAATAGACTCTATTTCTATAGTTTCTCTGGGATAGCGATAGTATGGTATCCAATAGGATATTATTATCATTTTAAGGGGAAGTATTGGAAATCAACCCTTTCACACATTATTCTTCATCTCTTTGCGAATCTGGCAAACTTGGCACTTTTTCTAGGTGGGTTACAGGCAGTCCCCACCGGTGAAAAATTGAACCAGGTGGCCCCGCCCTAGCCACAAAGTCCCAACAATCCCACCACCAGTCCCTAAAATGTCTGGTACTCTTGGTCTCACTGTCGCTGGCCAGCAGCTGGATGCCTCGATTCATTTCCTGGCAGACAAGATGCTTCGCCGTCGCCTCATCAAGTTTGCCAACAAGGCAACGACGATGGTGAAGCAGATCCACACTGCCGACTGGTCTCAGGACTCCAAGGACAGCATGCTGACTGTGCTGCGGGACTACTATCTCAAGGAGGCTAGTGACCGCTTCCCTCGCATTGACGACGAGGCCTACTACAGTCTAAGGGCCTACATCAAGTCCATTGCCACCCCTGAGTTTCAGCCTGAGACTCGCACCCAGCTCGCCATCCAGGACCGCCAGCAGTTTGTACGGGCCCGCCAGGCCGTCGACGATGATTCCAACATGGCGATGAAGATGGTGCTAGTTGGCCTGTTTATCATCTGGCTGATCACTGTCCTCTACGTGCCTCTCATTGGCAAGCCGAGTCCCTTTCCCCTGCGTTAAAGCATAAAAATTAAAAAAAATTAATGTCAAAAGGGAATTCTTTGAGACATTTTTTATGACACAAATTTGAATTCACGTAGATGAACACCAAAGGAGTCCCTCTAAGATAAATGCCTTGTTCCCACTGCCGCAAAGCAGGTCATACAATTAAAACATGTAAAGGGTCTGGGATAATTGAACTGCAGACAAAAGAGTTACCCCCCGTTCCACAGCCCAGAGTTGATACCTATGACACTGCTAGACCAAGTACACATGACGGATATTGGATTTATTACGCAAATTCAGACTATCGACCATGTTATATTGAAGATCCCGAGTACCATGATGGAAAATGGATGTTGTTTTACCCGAAATCCGCTATTGATGAGAAATGGGATTTGTTTAAAAATCTTTGTAGATCAAAAAAGCTAAAAGGTATTAATGCTATCAAAGTATCAGGTGCAAAAGAAAATCCACGTTCATCTAACATAAATGAAGCAGTACTTATTCTCTACATCTCTGGCACGAATGAAGAAATTCTGGCAGCAGGTGAAAATGTATTACAGTATTTAGGCGACTACAATCGTAATTATATTTACTTCAAAGAAAATAATCAAACTTTACTGGGAACACAAGCTACAGGAAACCTAGTCAATCATACATTAAGATTAGTAGTAAAGGAGAAATGTTTAATTCAAGATTAGAACATAAACATCCACTGAAATTGTGTTAAAGGATGATTCTTTTTTTAACACATGTCTTCTTCTATGACATTTGGTTCTACATGTCCCATGTACTACTTCATCGCCCTCAACTCTACTGGATTCATAAACTCCACCATTCGAAGCTGAATCCCACATTCCCAGACACCTACCTGGGCCATCCCCTCGAGTCTCCACTCCAAGGCCTGGGATTCCTTGTACCGTTTGCCACCCAGATACCCTTCAACTGGGTCGAAACTACACTGGCACTCCTCTTTGTCAATGTTAGAGGGATACTACGACATGATGCCAGGACTGCTTGGCTCGTTGGCACCCACCACCTTTTACACCACCAACACTTTACCTGCAATTACGGGGAATACTGGATTGATGCGATATGCGGCACTCTCCGCACCTGTTAAACTTCCTGTACATGGCCAAGGAGTCTTCTTGTTCAAGGATGATTCCATAAGCACATACTGTCAATTCACACTCTTCAATAAAGACAGGTCACAAGGCCTTCGTGTCCATTTTGAAGAAGGATCTATTCACGTGACTATTCTTGCAGACAAGGAACCCCTGATAGACCCCAACAATACCAAGGGCTTATCTCCCAAAAAAGGTGTTTTTTACTGGTTTAGCCTCGATTCTCAGAATCAGCAGTTGTACGCTGGGATAGGAGAAGCAAGAATTGAAAACGTCGCCTACCAATACAAATTTGAAGATCTGAATGAAAGAAAGGCAATCAAAGAATTCCTCGAAAGTCTAGTCACGATTGATGATGTATCGCCAACCCTCAAGCCCATGAGAGTCCTGAGAGACCCTATAACACAGTCCGTGCCAATGTTGGTGAAGGCGATGGATGAACTCACAATGAATGATATCGCCGGCGGATCCATACTTCCTGTGGCAAACCTATCAACAACTGGTCAAAAACTCTACAATTGTATTGCTGGCAAGAAATTTGTACTTGATGACGACGATTTCCCTGAATTTTCTGAGGCCATTGAACACAGTATTCGAACTCCTGGGTGCTGGTGTTATAGGAGATTACAGGATAAGAGCACGGAGTTTAATAAAGATAAGCCGAATACAGCAGAAACCTATTTGCGTATAACACTCGGCCAAAACAACGGGGAATCTCCTGGCATTCCCTATGTGATGGAAATATGGCCGGTTGGCCATTTCTCTCCTATTCATAATCATGCGGGAGGGCATGCTGTGATCCGAGTGCTTCATGGCAATATCCATGTGAAACTCTTCCCCTTTTTGTGTGCTTCTCTGGATGGTGTCGAGCCCTTTGCCGAGGTTGATTTCAAGAAAGGGGATATTACATGGATCTCCCCTACATTGAATCAAACCCATCAACTCCAAAACTTAGAAGGAAACAAGGATACTTGTATCACAATCCAGTGTTACATGTACGATGATGCGAATAATAGACATTATGATTATTTTGATTATATTGATGATAATGGGGATAAACAGCAGTATGAACCGGATTCTGACATGGACTTCTTAACATTTAAGAAAACCATGAAAAAGGAATGGCTTCAGCAAAAGGGAAAGGAGAAGGGAAAGGACTTAGGCAGTCCCAGGCAGACTAGTTCGACTACAGATCTCTTAATTGAGTGTAATAAGGGGAAACGTTGGGGCTGCTTTTAGAACTGAGGTACCTGGACCACACTCGCATACTTACACCCTGATGGCCATTCGCCAGCAGGCACATCTTTAACATCAGGCAATTGAATCTCTTGGTGACTTTCCAAAACTCTCAGTGGCGGTTTCGGAAATCCATTGAACTCTGTGCTTGTCACAGTCGTATACGCACCCATCTTGGGAAACCAGAGCCAGTCGCCAACCATGAGTTCCTCGGCTTCCTGGGCAGCGGCGATCATGTCCACTGAGTCACAGGTCCGCCCATAGAGAACAGCCGGTTTCTTCACCCTCTGAGCCTCCCCTGGGTTCCTAATACGCATCCACTTCGGACTGGCGTGGTCATAGGGAATACAAGAGAACTGCCCATATAAGCTCTCATCCAAGGTATACCGGTAGCCAGGATTTCCACCAGCAAATGGTTTCTTGCCAATCACTTGTACAAAGAGATCATGGCTATTCGCAGCAAAGAAACGGCCAGGCTCTGCGACAATCTTGGTGGTACTAGGAATGTGTTTGCGGCCCAGAGTGATGGCTGCCGCAGCTTGCTGAAAGTCGCTGGGATCCGCCGAAAACCCGCCGCCGATATCAATAAGATTAGCATCCTTATTTGTTTCCTTGAGGATTGAAAGGCAATGCTGTGCCTGTAGAATGGCTGTCGTGTATTGACCAGGTGACTTACAGCCGCTGCCTACGTGAAAACTAATGCCAGCAATACGAATTTGCTTGAGTGCTGCGTAATGGGCAAGGGCTTTGATATTCGCCGGCTCAATTCCGAACTTGGCAGAAAAGGGCATTGTACTTCCTTTATCATCGACCTGGATACGCACGAGGGCATCGCCCCTCCAACCAGCCTCTTGTAATTTATCTACTTCTTCGTGACTATCAATGACGGTTGTTTTGATTTTATTCAGATCAGCATTAATGATGTCATCAAACTTCTTACACGGATTTGCAAACAGAATATCTGGAGACTTGGAAACATCGAGATTCTTTGTTAAAAGGATTTCCCTCGACGAGGCACAATCAAACCCTGCTCCAGCCTGAGCTAACCATTTCATCAACCAGGGCTCAGGATTACATTTCACGGCATAATAGGGTTTTATGTCAGGTAAATGAGAATTCCAGAGGTTGATCTGTTGCTTTACACGTTGCTGCGAGATCGCATAGAAGCTTCCCTTGCCGGTATTGGCTATGCCGGGAGATGACAGGATTGCTTGTAGTTTTTTCAGTGTTGCCGTTGATACATGAACTAGACAAAAAAGATTTAGACGGGGGACCTTAACGGTTTCGCAGTGGTTGGTGTTAGAGGGAAATGTCAGGTGGTGTTTCGTGTAGAAGCGGAAGCGGAAACGGAACCGGAAACGGAAACGGAAACAGTCCATCCATTTCGTTGCGAGTCCAGGGAGGGTTTGCGAATCGCCTGAGGGCGATTGTGTCTGCGGTACTCTGGGCTGAGGACATTGGCAGAAAGCTGGTCATTTATTGGCCGGTAGAGCCTGGGCATATGCCTTGTAGCTTTGAGGAGATCTTTGTGGTAGATTCAATCCCTGGGCTATGCTGTGTTCATAAGGGGTACTTGTCATCTGCGCATCAGGTGTTAAAGGAGGATGATATGGCCCTGATGGCCGACATGTTTGGCACGGCGGAGGATATTCGAATTGAGAGTTATGCTATCTTTCACCCTGACTTGCGGCAACTGACAGCGAGGGGTCTGGCAGCCCTGCGGCAGATTCGCATCCAGCCTCGCCTAGAGACCTTGGCTGACCAACTGTGGAAGGAAGTCGGTGGACAGACGAACTGGATTGCTATTCATTTCAGAGGGACGGATCACAAGAAGTGCCTGGCCGCTTCACCCTTCGAGAGTTTTGTTCTGGCCATTAAGACAATCTTGAATGGCTATACGAACCAGAAGTTCCTCCTGTGTACGGATGAGTATGATGTAGCAGAGACATTACAGGCGATGTTTGGCAAAGAGAAGATCGCCGTGCCCGTTGTCGTGCGAGGACGGCGACTGCCTGAACAGCAGTTGATGGCCGTGATTGACTGGCTACTCATGCAAAGATGTACAGATATCTTGGCATCAGCGGGGAGTTCTTTCTCAGAGACGGCAGCCTGGCGCTCAGGGAGTCAACTAATCCCTATTACCGATAAGTGCCGAAGTTAAGCACTCCGTAGGAGTGTGATCTGAGGCACTTGAGGGTTGGTGCTAAGTGCTTAAGCACTTAGCTTACTCAAGGACGGTGAATTGGAGTAAAAGGGAAAATTCCTTGCCGCCGAAATCAACGGGGCGATAGAATTCATCTCGGAATTCAATGTTGAGGGTCTGAAGTCTGCTGAGGGGCTGGGGTAGACTGTAAGAGGCAGGTGTGAAGGTTTCTTTGTTCAAGTATTTGTAGCCATTTGTCTCGGTGTCCAGATAGATGATTGCAAAAGGAGAGCGGCGGCCACCACTGCGCTCAATACAGTTGAGATCAAGGGAGGTGTTGAAATTAACATAAAGATACAGGCGATTCAAGGAAGACACTGGGTCAACGAGATAGGGGCTCTTCAAAGATCCAGAGATCGAATAATAATCGGCCATGTCAAAACCAAGAAGATTCGCAGGAGTATTCATTTTAATCAAGACACCATCGCTGCGATCAATCTCATCTGTAACATCACCACTTGCGAAGGCGAAGCCGAATGTTGTTGATGTACCTGAAGCAGTTATTTGAAGATATCCATCCGTAGTCAAAGAACATGTGTATGTGTTGACTTTTCCAGAGAGACCATTGAGCTTGGTTTGAAGATAGGAGACGAGTGTCTGGGCCGTGTAGTAGCCAGGTGAAAAAACAACAGTCCAGGCGGAATTCCCTTCTACGAACTCGAACTTGTTGTTATCCTTATTGATGTTAAAGGGTTTGGCTGGGATTGTTCCTGAGACGAGTTCCATGGAGCGGACATCCTTTATAGGTCTGTTGAGCAGGACTTTGAGGGGATTAGATCCGATTTGATTGTTGAAATTGCGGTCACGACTGCTGACTTCCATGAGGATTGTCTGCCTTGCCCTGGAGGCTGGGGTTCTGTTTGGCTGTAGGACATCCTGACCACTGGTCGAGGCTGGAAGGCCTGCCATCTATCTCTAAGGCTGGTCGGAAAAGTTACCAGTGAATATTAAAATTAAGAACCGTAGGTTCGCAAATTTTAATATGAACGAATGACTGTTAAGTATTAACCAAGTTTAATACTTAACTGTGCTTGGCTGCTGATCGAGCCTTGAGCCATGCCTTGAAGGCATGGGATTTCTCGGGATAATAGGAACCATTGTCTCGATCATCTGGGCCGAGGTTGAGGCACTTCTTCAGGCCGGTGGGAGCGAGGTCAATGTGTAGGCGGCGCTCTTTGGGGGTCAGGCTGGCCTGCCATTCCTTGAGAAGCTCGGCAGTCTTGGGATCCATGTTGCTTATTGGTTGGACTTATTCCTTAAAGTGACGGTCTGTATTCATTTTTTAGCAGTGCGTCTGTTACGATTTGCCTTTCTGCCTTTCTTGACCCCCTTAGTCTTCTTAGACCCCTTGGACACCTTGGTCTTCTTAGAAGACCGGCCCTTCTTGATCTTCGACCGACCCCCTTGTTGATGAGGAACATAGAAGAAGTACTGGACCCCCACTGTATCAAACTCTACATCCCATGCGAGGTACTCTTCAGGCACATTCGGCATTACATTCGCAGGGGCGGCATGCTGAAGCGGCACACCTTGATGTCCCATGACAGCAAAGGGTTCTTCATGTGCCTCTAACCACTGCTCCAAGTTATTCGGATTTCTGTATTTCTTGGGAAGTACCTTCATAATTTGCCCATCATTATCCTTTGACACAACCTTCACAATATAATCTGCGGGAACCTGAACATCTTGAAAATGAACATAGTAAAACCGACCTTCATCTATGTTATTGATTCCAATAGGACCATCTAGGGCAGCCAAGGGTTGTACAGTTGGTTGATTGGGCACCTGCTGCATTCTTCTTCTAAGAGTTCAGTAAATCAGTTCTTTTTGCTCTTCTTAGACTTCTTAGTTTTACGAACCTTTCTGCTTTTCCGCACCCGTTTCGAGCGTTTTCCGCCTTGCTGATGGGGAACATAGAAAGAATATATTGATCCTGGGGCCGGCGCAAGAAAGGAATACTGAATATCAATCGTCGGAAGATCATTAGGACCACCACCTATCACAACAACATCTCTCCAATTCTCTAGATCATTAGGATTACGCCATTTCAGAAATAAAACTTTGAGTGTTTGTCTCTGATCATTCTTTACTAAAATCTTTGCTAAATAATCTGTTGGTTGGCGTATATTTGACGATTTGATATAGTAAAATTTATCAACCTCCAGGTTATTCACACTTACGGGGCCATTCAAGGCATCAAGATTTTGCGCTGTAAGCGCATTAGGGGGCTGCTCCATTCTTCTTCTAAAGACTAAGCAAATGAGCACAGTCAAAGATCCAAGAGTTTTGAAGTTGAAAAGCTGGGACGATATGATGGCTGTGTTAAAGGGGAAAGGTAGACCCCTTGATACATTCAAGAAAGGAGACACAATCCATGTCTGGAACAAGATGGAGAAGTCCTATTCTTACATATTAACCGAAGCCCCTGGGACAAACTTCGATCCCGAGTTCAAGCCCTTTGCGAACCCAGGAGAGATCTTGGCACTCGGTGCTTTTGGGGGGAGATACTTGAACGACTGCCTCTTGGAGTTTCCTGCAGAATGGTTCTGGCGGGCGGGGCTCTTAGGGAAACTGGCACCTGGGGCGGAGTCAATGGGAGATATGAGTCTCAACTACTTCAAGATCGACAGCAGACTTCCTCTTACACAATGGACGGAGAAGGGGTGGGTTCCTGGGGGTAAGCCAGGCAGCGCAATGAAAGGTGTAAAAGGGATATTGGCTGATGGGAAGAGGAATCCTGATGAGCGGGGGTGGTTTCAGTGGTACTGTAGGTATTGGATGGGACGGCGGATACCAGAGCTAGACGCAGTCCAAATCTTGAGATGGAAGAACTTCAGGCGGCACTTGTTGGCAGTGAAGAAGAATTGTAAGGCGGGTGACTTAACTTGCCGCCCCCGTCAGAGACAAGCCCTTTTACACTGGGCATGGGACTTTGGAGTTTAATGCTTGATTCTTCTTGTTTTCTTTGTCGCCTTTCGGGACCCACGACGTGAGCGTCTGACTTTTTTGTACTGCATGCGACCGCCTGCTTGCTTAGGAGTATTATTCAACCACTCTTGAACTAAAGAGGTAATTGTATCTAAATGACCACCGTCGCCCATATGATCAATACCAATAGCATTGGGAATACCTTGACCCCTTGCAATATATATCCATGCTACCCGAGCACCTCCAAATGTTACAAAAAATTGCCAGGTATCCTGTCCTATATTTTCCAAGCTAAATCCTTTTGTAGCAAGTTTATCAAGTAGTAGTCCTAAGTACGGTTGTTTGAGAGCAAGCTCATTTCCATTAAAAAGGAACATTCGATCCTCTGGTATTTCAAATTCTCGCTCTGGTATCGCCATTCTATTTAATTGATCTTTTAACTCTCTTTGTTTTCTTGGATTTCTTTGTCGCCTTGCCCTTTCGGGACGCACGGCGCTTTCTGGATCCGCCAGCCGCAGGGGCGACCATAAGCGGTGGAGGAGCTGGCATAGGGGCAGCTGGGATATACCGACCAACGTCTTGTACCTCATAGTCCAGGAATTCTAACACCATATCAACACCTTCAATTCCTGCCAGCCTTTCTTTCAAAGCAACAGACACTTCCTTCAGTTTATAGTACTCTTCCACATCTCCAGGAGCAGGAATATGACCTTGAGAATCCAATTTGATGCCGAGGGCAACAAATTTCTTTCTTAGATCTTGAACTTCTTGGATGGCCTGGTCAAGAGTCATGCCGGCGGCGTTCATTCTAGTGTTTGCGACCTTTTGTTTTGTTAGTGGCACTGTGTTTCTTGGACTTCTTGGATTTCTTGGATTTCTTCATTTTCTTAGTCTTCTTTGACTTCATCTTTCGCCGTCCACCTCGGGCAGGGTCTTCATTCGCATGTTCCTGAGGATCATTGGGACTATCTTCTTGAAGAGCTTCTTCTAGTTCAAGGTACTTCGCTTTTGCATTTGTATATTCTGGTTCAAAATCACCTTGATTTCTCCCTTGTCTTAAACGCTCATCAATATCTCTTTTTAATTCTTTGACTCGATCAAACGAACGCCTAATTGACTCGTCTGGGTTACCAAGAATACGAAGTTTTGTAAGTGTATCAGTACATAGGTAATTTAAGAAGTCAATATCAGTTCTTAAATTACGTATAGCATTATAATTATTCAACCCATCCACATACTGTAAGAATCGATTCATTCTAATGTTTGCGTCCTTTTGTTTTCTTGGACTTCTTAGTGCCTTTGGACTTCTTAGTGTCTTTGGACCCCTTGGTGCCTTTGGACTTCTTGGATTTCTTTGTTTTATTAGTTTTCTTTGATTTCTTTGTCTTGTTGATCTTTCTCCGTCCACCATTGGCGGGGAAGGCGGGATCTTCATTCATAGGAAGAGGAGGATCATTCGCAGCATTCACAGGGATATTTGCCTGGACTTGTGCCACAGGGTCATTCATTACAGCAATATGCGGAACACCATTGATCAATCCTTCAAGTTCTGAGAATCCTTCATTTAGAGTGTCAATATAAGGAATAAACTGTTCATCCATGTCATAATAGGCTGTTTCATTAATAACATCTTGTTTCTTTTGATGGAGTTGATCAAATGTTTGAACATCTTCTTCAGTAGGAATATGATCTTGTTCCTCGAGCTTCTGTAAAAGGGTATAAATTTGCGCTATTACTTCATTTACTTTATCTATGGCTTCCTCGACTGTAAAGTCAGGAACGTTCAGATTGTTCATTCTAATTATAGAATTTCTTTGTTTTCTTTGCCTTGCTTCTTCTAGTCTTTATCTTCTTCATTTTCTTACTTTTCTTGATCTTTCGCCGTCCTCCATTTGCGGGGAATGCTGGATCTTGATTCATAGGGAGTGGAGGATCATTCGCTACATTAGAATTATAGTTAGCTCCTTCTGGATCATTCAAACTTCCATTATTGTTACTATTATTATTATTCATATCATCATCATATATTCTTGTAGTAAGTACTTGAAATGCGTGATTGAGATTGTTAAGAAATTCAATAATATTCTCATTGTGAACAAGGTGTTGAGTATTATGAACTATAGAATCTTTTAGTTCTGCTATATCTATGAATTTTTCTCGATCTTCATGAAGCACTGTGTTATCTTGATGTATAATTTTACTAAGTAAGTCAGTAACCTTTTTAGAAACATTAAGAATTGAGAACATCGCTTGTTCCACTGTAAGAGGAGCCCCGTTCATTCTAATCTTCAAAGGAGTTTTGTAATAGCCTTGAGTGCTGCGAAAGCAGCAGCAAAGAGGACACCTCCCCAGACTGAATCAGAGAGAGCAAATTGTAGAGTGTAATCTTTGAAGACAACAAGGTTCGTAAAGTCATACACCGCATAGGTTGCCGTGCCGGCAAGGGCTGCTCCTGTTACAGAGGTTTGCTGGATCAAGAGATACGCCAGGGCAGCATAGACAACCAGGGCAGGCCATAGGCGCATCTCGAGGGCCCGACCTCCCTGGATTTTCATGAACATAGGGGAACTCAGAGTACTCTGAAGGAAGAGCCAGGGAGCATCCAACAGCGGCAAGAGAACAAAGGCAAGTAAGAACTGAATTCCGTTGAAGTTCATGGCGGCAGCGTGCGTCTACTTGAAGCAGGTAAGAATGAAAGAAGAAGAGTAAATGAATGGATCGCATGGAGAACTTCGCCTTGAAGGCTTTGATACCACCCTCAAGAATCATAGGGTCTTGCTTGTGGGAGAACCTGAACACTGGCTGGCTCGGCTTGCGCAGTTAGAGTCAGAGTCCTTGTACAAAGGCCGGACTATACTCGTGATTCAAGAATCTCCTTCCATCAAATCATCTCCAGTAAACCCCCTTTTACTCAGACGCAGATGGGATTGTGTGTTCCGTGTAAAAGAGATGTTTGAGGCGCAGATGCTGGCAACGTATGTGGGGAATGCGCCGAAGCCTGTGCGTGTTGTCTGGCTCTTATCTGGAGGACAGGAGATTCCGAGGGCCTTGGTACAGAAGTGGACTGGTGGGTCTGCTGGTCCAGGACAACAGATCACGCTGATGGGGTGTATGGCGACAGATGCGCCACCTATGAACATTGGTGGGTGTGAGTGGGAAGCTATCTTGTTTCCTTTGAGATACCCTCAAGATCGTTTAGAGAAGATTTTGGCGGCTCGTGGTTCTGGGTTACAGGCGATGGCTGTGCGTATCAGGGATCACATGAGTGATATTGCAGGGAATGGAGCGGCCATCTTATGGTCCAACATTGAAGAAGGAGATAGTCGTGGCTCTTTGTATTGGTACGACCCCAGTGAGGGAGAGAGTGGTCTGGGCGAGTTGTATACCAAGAAGGAGGCGGCGGCTGTGTTAGAGGGATTGAGCAAGTGGTTGGCTGGGGGTGGTGGAGGAATTTAGGAGGCGAAAGTAGAAAGGATGGCAAAGCAAGCACCCTCAAAGCCAAAGGGAAATGCTGGATCCCCTGCGCAGCAAGCACCCTCGAAGCCAAAGGGAAATACTGGATCCCCTGCGCAACAAGCACCATCAAGTCTCCGTGCTGCGGCTGAACCTTGGACCCCTGCGCAACAAGCACCCTCAAAGCCAAAGGCGTGGGGCCCGCCTGCTGGACTTACAAATAAGGAACAAAACAATCTCAATGCGGATCGGCTGTTAAAGGAGGTGATGAACGAAGGTCTGAAACGCAGTAACCAGAGAAAGTCAAGAAAGGCTAAAAAATCCAGAAAGAGTCGCAAGCTAACGAAGAGAAATAGACATTAAAGACATGAGGCAAACTGTTGACCGTCGCCATTATCATCAGGGCAATTGTAAACTGAAAGTTTAGAATTCTCCTCTAACACCTGAAATGCTGTACCTCCAGTATTTATCTTTAGTCTAAATCCTTGCCAGTAAATACCATCTGACTTTCGTTGGCACTGTTTTGAGAATGTTGTTTTTAGAAGTTTACTAAAAATCTTCTGGGAAACTCCTTCTTTAAGAAGTTCAATAAGCTGTATATATACCTCGTTTTTAGAATCATCAAAGGTTTGAAGCACTAAGTTCTGAAATTCTTCATACAGGAGGGAACTCTTCACTGATTCATCCTTGTCTGGATGAGTCTTCTTGTGAAGAAATGCCCTGATCCACAGTTCAAGAAAGTCAAACTCAATAATTCCTGTAATATGGGTTCTATATGAAAGGAAAGCCAATTCCTCTACGAAATAATATGGAAAAAGTCTACTTTCAAATACATTTTGTAGTCTATTAGCAAGGGCTAAAAACTTTCGAAATACTTCTACGTCTGTTCTTAAAATACTATAATTATAGACTTTTCCATCTTCTTCCTGAATAGGATTTCCATTTGTATCAACATCCGTTATTCTAGTAATGTTTCCCCAGGTATGTAAACACAGTTTTGAATTAAGATCCTTGTATTTGTCAGGGTCCGCTCCAAACAAAATAGGAAATTGTAAATACAGCTTCCAAGCAGCTCGAGCAAAATTTGTCTCGACTCTATTTTGTGTTGTTGATGCATAGACATATTTAACAACAAAATCTGTATCATATAAATTTTTAACACGTGTAAAAGGGATTAATTCACTAGATCTTTTGATATTTATACTATCAAATCTAGTTTTTAGTTCCATTTCATTGAAAGAGTGATCTTGTTTTTCTTCTGCTATTTCCTTATCAGTAAGAACTTCAGGAAAGTAGGTTGAAGTAAAGGCTTCCTCTGCTGATACTTGAACTTTACCTTGTACTTTCTCTATTGTTAGATTATCACGAGCAATCATAGTTTCATGTAAAAGGGAATATTCATTTCCTGATGTTTTGATTGGGACAGGGGCTGTTGCCCCAGAGGCAGTCGCCTTTGTTGGCTTTTTCTTGATACATGACACTAACATGTCTTCCAATGTATCAAACTTTTCTACTTCTGTTGTTTCTGTATTTATCAGAACATACATCATGTACCTTTCTATGCTACATCCGGGGAGTTTAGATGCTACATTTACCGCAGATCTGGAGGCTTTCAACTAAAGCATTTAGGAAAGAAACTGGTAAGCATGGAAACTATCCTCACTGAAGAACAATCATCCTATATTTATAGAATTTCATACCTCTCGCTGATTTCATTTGTCTATGCGCTCGTTACTAAACAATATACGGTAATACTTGTCCCAGGAAGTGTCTTTCTCACTTCAATTCATTATTGGAAAAGGCCTGATTATTCTTATAGGCGATATTTGGATATGTTTGTTGTGAAATCGGCACTACTCTATCAAACCTATATGGCCTATGGCGCTCAATATTCTTATGAGTATTATACATTTATATGCCTGGCTCTTTCTCTATATCCTGTAGGTATATATTACTATAAAAAGAAAGACTATTGGAAATCAACGTATGCTCATATGGGACTTCATATTGTGGCAAACATAGGAAATATTATCTTATATTCTGGATATCTTAGACACCATGTATGAGTTTCCTATAAAAATCAGTCTATTGATGAGGTCTCTCGTTTCACACCCGCTAAGTGCCGGAGTTTTTCATTTGCACTTCACAGTTAATGGTATAGGTTGCTTGATAAGGGCCATACATGGCGGTTATGAAGCAGACTTTCACTGTCTCTGATATATTTCCCTTTGCCTTTCTTCAGGGGTTTAATTTACGCCTTGAACAGCTTGAACGTGCCCTTCTTGGGCTTGAAGCCGGCCTTCACCAGGTTCTTGAACGCCTTCTTGCCGGCGGCGTGCTTCTTGCGGCTGACGATGCGACCCTTGTGCTTCATCAGGTCCTTCTTGGTCAGGCCACCGCTAGTGTGCCTGGCAGTGCCGTGCCACACCTGTGCCTTGGAGCCCACTGCCATGCGTGCGCCGCCAGCCTGTGCCATGGTGGTAGTGCTGTTCATCTTCATGTTGTTCTGGCCACCTGCCTGTGCCATGGTGGTAGTATTCATCTTCATGTTGTTCTGGCCGCCTGCCATGTTCTTCATCATGTTCTGGCCACCCATCTGCTGGCGCTTGCGCCTAGTGCCATTCTTACGCTTGCCGCCAGCCTGTGCCATGGTGGTAGTACTGTTCATCTTCATGTTGTTCTGGCCCTGTC
>Ga0078894_10000469_pt1 | contig 28082 bp, 28 predicted proteins | sample LauGreSu1BDMLBSD_2_FD_67506 | JGI IMG/M metagenome (GOLD analysis project Ga0078894, IMG submission 67506) | Freshwater lake microbial communities from Lake Michigan, USA - Su13.BD.MLB.SD (version 4) (version 4) | ecosystem: Environmental > Aquatic > Freshwater > Lake | place: Lake Michigan... | reverse complement strand
TCCAATCACAGCGTTGGTTAATCGCAGTACATTGCCATGAAAATGGGACGGTAGCTCAGTCGGTAGAGCAGCGGACTTTTAATCCGTTGGTCGCGAGTTCGAATCTCGCCCGTCCTACCATTTTCAAAAGGTGTACACCAATCATATGGTTTACTTCTCTTTTCAAACTCCTTGCGTTAAGTTTTAAGCGCTCCCCTGAAAAAGAACCTACCCAAACAAGTGCTTAGGTAGGCCAAACAGTATCTTCGATTGTTAAAGAACATGGTGGTCTATTTCTAGGCCACTAAAAAATCTAAGGTGTTGATTTTTCTGCAGGTTTTACTATTTCGTTTCGATTTACTCTGGTGGATGTGTTAGCAGCCTCCAATAGACGAGTAGCCCTGCAAACTTTTCGGTAACTCATCAGCTGTGTCAAGTACGATTGATAGCGTTGGATTTCCTTTAGAACCATCTCATCCTGTAAATCACTCTCACGCCGCTCGATGCGCTGCAAAAAGAACCATGAAGACATGGCTACACGAATGGCTGGACGTAAGGTGTCAAAATTGATTTTGTAGTAAAGATGTGCGGCATATTCCAACAGCACTTCCTCTACTTTTTTAGGTTGCTGCTGCCAAGCAATCTGAATCCCATTTCGGTCGTGATTAAGTAGTGGTACTTTATAACTAAGCCCCACATAGTCATGAAGGCCATTAAAAAGGTCCTTGTATGCACCAAACACCATCTGGTAGTTTTGAATCCCTTTAGAGTTTTTGATCAGATGCTGATAATCCGCATATTGGTGACGTAAGGGTTGTAATTCTTTTTGCGGGAATTTGATATTGGGCTCCTTGAGATAATCCGGGGCAAAGGACTCGTAGGCCTGCGGAATATTAATAAGTTGGGCAAGCGCCAAAGGAGTTAATTGCTTAAAAATACTCTCTTGCTTCATCGCGAGTCGCAGCATAAAACGCTCTCGCGCCCAATAGCTATCGGCCATGCGATCAACCAGATCTTCCTCAATCGCATCTTGCGGCTCTAATGCTCGATAGAGCTCACGCTCAAGGCGCTTACGCTCCCCAGCATCCTCAAACGGCAGGATCTTGGTTTAAGCGTAACCACCGTGCTTTACCGCATTGAGGCTGGAAATGGCTTTTCCTTTATTACTTTTGGGGCCAGTACGGCCAAGGATTTGAATTTTCATATCAATCATCTTTCTTTGGGTTACGGATGATTGAGCTTAGAGCGAGTTTTTACCAAAACTCACGGATTAATTCTAAGAAAACTCACGCATTAATTTTTTTCATGGTAACTAGCACTGAACTACGCCGATCAATGATCTGTGAGAGGCGATTGCGATAGGATTTAAAGTCATTGAGGTTATCAATCACATTAAAGATCCCAAGACTCATGAGAATTGGTTCTGCAAATAGTACAAATTTACTGATATTGGACCCCCGGCGATTCACAGAGGGTTTTTTCTTGATACCGCACATCCAAACTGTATTTAAAACACTAATCAGATAAGTGATTTGGGCGCTTTTGGAAGGGCGACCAGCCCCCACTTGGGATGGACGAACCCCTATTTTTGTATTGTTGTAGGCGCTATAAAGATTCTTGACTATTCGACGTTGAACGCGAATATTCCAAATGGCATCTAGAATTTTTTGCTCTGCTTGTTGACGATATCCATAAGGAAACCCAGCCTGGCGAATTTGATTGCGAACCAATCGTTGGTGAGGATTAGGCAACGAATTAACGCCTCCATCGAACACCCGCTTGGGATTCAGGGGTGCCGATAAATTCGATTCCAGCGGCCTCAAATGAACTTTGTACTAGCTGCAAAGTCTGAATTTTTCCGCTTGGCACGCCCTCTGCTGCCTCAAACCGCATTAGGGCAGAAATGCCAACCCCTGACTTCTTAGAGAGCTCTTCCCTAGACCAGTCCAACATAGCACGAGCCGCTCTTATTTGGGCACTTGTAATCAAATTAATTTCATTCTAAAATGAATTAAATTAGTTCTTTATTAAACTAATTTTTTATATTAAGGAACAAAAATATGTTTACCAATCAAGATTTTACACACAATCGCGCTAATTTCCTAGGCGGCAGCGACATTGGGGCGATTGTGGGAGTGTCACCCTATCGCAGTGCCATTGATGTGTGGCTCGAGAAGACCGACAAAGCGGTGCGCACTACAGATGGCTTTGCGCTACGCTTTGGTTCTTTTGCTGAAAGCTTTATTGCCGAGGAATTCGCCAAGGTAACAGGTAGTGTTCTTGCCATTCATGAGGCAGGGATCGTTCACCCGAAGCATCCCTTTTGCGTCGGACATATTGATCGCTTTGTTCTAGAGAGAAAGGATGAGCCCCTCTTTGTCGATGGCAAGCTCAATGCTAAGAGCTTACTGGAGTGCAAAACTGCGAACATCTTTAGTCAAAAGGACTGGGGAGAACCAGGCACTGATGCAGTGCCTCTGCCTTATCTCTGCCAATGCTTGTGGTACTTAGGGATTGCCGGACTCTCAAAGATTGATGTCGCCGTCTTAATGGGTGGGACGGAACTCAAAATCTATACCATTGAGCGCGATGAATCGCTGATTAATCTGCTATTTGAGAAGGCCGTCTTCTTTTGGGAAGAATACGTGCAAAAAGATATGCCGCCGAAACCGCAGTCGGTAAGCGATTGCCAAGCGCTCTTTGCGAAGGGATCGAGTGGCAAAGCGATCGAAGCGGACGCCAAAATGCTTTGCCTCATTCAAACGCTTAAAGAATTGCAGCAGAAAGACCAAGCCAATGGCGAAGAAATCGAAGCGATTAAGCAGCAACTCATGGAAACCATGGCTGATGCTGAAGTACTCACTTACGCAGGGCAATCCCTCATTACCTGGAAATCCCCCAAGCCCTCGTATCGAATTGATACCAAACGCTTGGCTCTTGAGCATCCAGAACTCACTCAGCACTACCAAACCCTGGTGCAAAGCAGCCGGCGTTTTGTAGTGAGGGATGTGGAGTTAAACCACCTACAAGCCCCCCATTCAAAGAACGCCGATATCCAATGAAAGGACTTAATGATGAATACTATTGCCACTAATGCGCCCCAACCCATTCCGTCCTTAGCGGTAAATCCGATTGCTACCGATTCTTTTTTAACTGACCCAGTTGGCATTGATTCGACAGACCACTATAAGCTAAAAAGGCTTTGTGAGTCACTTGCCGTCTGTCTGGATATCAGCATTGAAGACCTCTTAGAATGGATAAACTCCCATCGCGGGGTCCCTATCCCTGTAATCATGCAAGTACTACAGCTTGCAAAACGGTATTACCTCAATCCCCTATGGGATGAGGTTACCTGGGAAAAGGCGCAAAATGATCTTTGGCAGGTCTATTTACCGATCGATAGCTGGATTACCCTATTACATCGGCAAACGCCATTTAAAGGTCTTAGTTTTAGCGAATCAAATACGCTTATTGATGGTGTACCGGAATGGATGGAATGTGCAATTTGGCGAGCTAATCACCACCTACCCATCACCGTTAAGGAATACTTAATTGAGGTACGAACTGACCGCCCGATTTGGCAAACTATGCCCAGACGGATGCTACGGCATAAAGTATTGCAGCAAGCTCTACGGTTAGCGTTTGGAATCTGCGTACCGGAGTTTACGTATCGGGAAGGAATGCCGACCCAACCCCTTACTCCAACCAAGATAGGGGTGGATCAAGCAGCGCAGCCACCTTTCATTGATCGACGGGCGGTGCTAAAGGAAAAGCTTAGAGAACTCTCTTCTAAGTAAGAATCGGTGAATAGTATTTCTATTTTCTACTTCATTCACATTTCCCAAGAAAGGATCAAATAGAGCATGAGATTAAATAGAATTTATCATTTTTTGTTCAAGAAACCGGCGGATCTATAAATTGATAACCCACATCAATACTTGAGATTAGCCAAAAACGGTGTTAAGTCGGGATATTTGATAACTTATTTAAGCATTTTTGCTTGAGGATCTCTAAATATTGAGGGGCATTTTCACTTCCCTCTTCGGGTGCCCAGGGCGCCAATTCCTTCGCAAGACTAGGATCAAATGGACCGCTTTTGACTTCAAATAGAATCGAGTCATCCACTAAAGAAACTACGGTGTGCCATATATCAGCTGGTAACTCAATGCCCAATGGAATCGAAAGTTTTTCTGAATACTTTTCGCTGCCAAATATGTCCACTGATTCGATCAAACCGAGATCTGTGAATTTGACAAATCCAAATAATCCCTTAATAGCCATCAAACACTCCTCCTTAGGATCTAAAGAATGTCGATGAGGGCGAATGTAACTATTTACTTTTATGGCGTTAAAGAGCTTTTGACACTGATCAGTGTATGAGCGATGTACATTAGTATGTGCCCTAAATCTCTGTGATTGGGATGCGGCTATCTGTAAATCTTCAAAGTACCGACTCGAGAATAACTTCATTTATGATTTCATTTGACTGAATTCAACGACCGAACAATTTGCTCTGCAGCCGCCCGAGATGAAAATAACTTAGCGGCAAGACTTTTACAGCGGGAATTGATTTCGCTATCTTGCAATGCCATCTCGTCGAGGAGCGAGTTCACCATTAACTGTAAATTCTCTCGGCTACGATCGGTTGTTACCCAACCTACCTTATATGTCTCAATTATTAACTGTAGGTCATTTCCATGATTGATGATTGCCAATACAGGCAACCCAGATTGTAAATAGGAAAGGAATTTGCCAGGAATATTATGGGTCTTGTGACGAGCATCCAATGCAATCAGGCCCACATGACACTGTGCATACAAGCCTGGAATCTCTTCAGCATCAATCTCATCAGAGAATACTACATTGACTAAGCCTCTATTTTTTGCATCGAGTCTTAAGAGTTCCACATCACTACCACGTCCTATAAATAGAAACCCAATGTCGTTACGAGTAAGCAAGGTCTCCGCCAGAATAAGTAAGTCACCCATTCCTTGGGCAATGCCCATATTTCCAGCATAAACAAATATTTTTCGATTTGCGATAGGCAAAGTTGATATATCAACGCCACAATGAGAGAGAACCTTTGGACTGAGCCAGTTATTTAACACCTCAATTTTTTTATTTACAAAACCTGGCCATTCCTTAAAGTAATTTAAATTACCAATCGCTTGAACCCCAATGCAATCGGCAACTGAATACTGGAATCTTTCAAAAGTTCTAAAAAAATAATACGCAAGTCCTTTTCTCATCAGGCCCAAATCCACAGCCCATGCAGGAAAAATATCCCGTAATATTAAATAACTTAAGCGAGCATTCTGCTTCTTTAAATATGAGATGAATGGCCCGAGAAAAATCGTGGGCGAATACCAGACCACAGCATCCCATTGAGCGTTCTTTAGAGCACTGTTCCTAAAATTACGAATCATAAAAAAAGGCATGAGAATTTCCGCAATGGCGCGCCTAATTCTGCCAATGTTTTTATACTCGAGGGTTTTAAGCCGCAAAACACGAATGCCATCCAATTCGCCAATATCACTTGAGCCTTGAACCCCAGAATCTGAAGTAATGACAGTCGGAACGATGCCCTGCTTCAAAAATTCAACTGCAAGATCCCTTAATTGCAGTGCAGCTGATGTGCGCAATGGGGGATAGGCATCTGCAACTAGGACGATCGACTTAATCAATGGCTATTTAGACCACACAGTGCGATTTACGTAATCGGTATAACTCAGGACAATTCTCAAAATTTGCTTTGATACGGGGCCGCCTTCATAGTCGGTCACCGATCGCATTATAGGCTTTGTTTTTTCATGCTGGGCAATGATTACCTTGACCGCTTCTAAAACGCGATCCTTTTTTAGGCCACTCATTATTAAAGTTCCGGCATCCATTCCCTCTGGTCGCTCATGTGCATTACGAATCGTGATTGCAGGCAAGTTTAACAAAGATCCTTCTTCAAAAATAGTGCCGCTATCCGAGACGACACACAGGGCTTCCATTTGCAGCTTAATATAATCACAAAAACCAAAGGGCTTTAAGAACCGCACTAAGGGATCTAACTTGCCGAGCTCCATGCTATCAAGTTTTTTCTTGGTTCTCGGATGAGTTGAGACAATCACGGGAACTTTGTACTCTTGAGCCAATCCATTCAAAGTTTGGATCATGTCCTGCATATTTGGAGGACTATCAATATTTTCTTCGCGATGGGCGCTAACGATAAAGAATTGATTCGACTTCAATCCCAACTTATTCAATATGTCTGATTTTTCAATCTGCGGCATGTAGTACTCAAGCACTTCCTGCATATGCGAGCCAGTCTTGATGATAGTTTCTGGACGAATACCCTCAGCGATCAAATAACGACGTGCATGCTCAGTCAATACCAGATTGATATCGCTCAAATGATCCAATACCTTGCGATTTAATTCTTCCGGAACCCGTTGATCAAAGCAACGATTACCAGCCTCCATATGAAAAACGGGGATCTTTTTTCTTTTGGCTGCAATCACTGCTAGGCAAGAATTAGTATCACCATATAAAAGCATGGCATCTGGCTTTTCTTTTTCCAAAATAGCATCAGATTTTTCTATTACTCTCGCAATCGTTTGAGCGGCATTTTCGCCAACCGCTTCTAAAAAATAATCTGGCTTTCGAATACCTAAGTCTTCAAAAAATAAGTCGTTGAGTTCGTAATCGTAATTTTGACCAGTATGCACAAGTAAGTGATCGACATGTTGATCCAGCTCGGCAATGACTCTACTCATTTTGATGAGCTCAGGACGTGTACCAACAATGGTCATTACTTTAAACATGCAATTCTTCCTGAATATAATCCAACTTCAATAGTAATTCTTTTATTTGAGCAACATTAAGACGTTCAGTATTATGTGAGGTGTAATCTTCAAAACTGGCAATCTTTACTTCACCCTCAGTAAAAAACTGAGCATAATTCAGGTCGCGGTTATCCGCTGAAACCCGAAAATAATTACCCATATCTTCTGCTTTTGCCATTTCTTCGCGTGAGATCAAAGATTCAAAAAGCTTCTCGCCATGCCGAGTTCCAATAATGTTAATTGGTACGCTGCTATTAAAGAGTTCTTTTAATGCTTGAGCGAGATCTGCAACGGTTGAAGCTGGTGCTTTTTGTACAAAAAGATCTCCCTGATTAGCATGCGAGAAAGCATACTCAACCAAATCTACTGAATCCTCTAAAGACATCAAGAATCTAGTCATCTCTGGATCTGTGACGGTCAAAGGCTTGTTCGCCTTAATTTGTGATATAAATAAAGGAATTACTGATCCTCTAGAGGCCATCACATTACCATAACGGGTTGCGCAAAGAATGGCCTCAGAGGCGCTTTGGGTCCGTGATTTTGCAATCATTAACTTTTCGGACATTGCCTTAGAAATACCCATCGCGTTAATTGGGTATACCGCCTTATCTGTACTCAGAACTACTACTCGTTTAACGCCATTCGCGGTTGCTGCATCTAGAACGTTTTGCGTTCCTAAAACATTTGTTCTCACCGCTTCCATGGGATAAAACTCACAGGATGGTACTTGTTTTAGTGCAGCAGCATGAAATACATAGTCAACGCCTTTGATGGCTTGGGAGACGCTATCGTAGTTACGAACATCACCAATATAGAATTTTAATTTTGAATTACTTAAGGAAATTCTCATTTCCTCTTGCTTTTTTTCATCTCTACTAAAAATACGGATTTCTTTTACTTCAGTATCCAAGAAGCGCTTTAAAACCGTATTTCCAAATGAGCCGGTCCCGCCAGTAATTAATAAGACTTTGTCATTAAACATAGTTAGTATCTACTTTGTAATTTTTATACATAGTTTCAATCAAGTCTGGCCAAGCATCAGGCGTGTAACCAGTTTCAACCATAAATTTTTCATATTTGAGAGATCTGTCAATTGTAAATTCAGAATCTTGTTTGATCTCAATTTTTTTACCGTATATATTGGCAATTAGCTTTAAAAGATCATATTTATTAATAGGATCTGCAGAGACATGATACAGGCCCTTTAAATCGGGATTAGGAAGCACAAAATTCTTAATCACCTCTGCAAAAACCACACTTGGAAGGCCCGAAAAAATAGCCCTGGAAAAGCCAAAACATTCTTTTCCCTGGTCTAGAAACCACTCCAAAAGACCGTAATCACTATTAAGCTCATGGCCAATAGTAGATGTGCGCAAAGTAAGTGAATTACCGCTAACCACCTCACCTAAAGCCTTGGATTTTCCATATAAATCTGTAGCGTCAGGATGATCATCCTCAAAATAATTTCCTTTAAGTCCAGAAAAAACACAATCGCTGCTAATGTGAATGAACCTGATGTTTCTATCGTTACAAATAGAAGCAAATTGATGTGGCATATCCGCATTAATTGGCATTACTATATCTGGATTGTCACAACCCTCCCTATGTTTTGTTAGTCCCGCACAATTAATAACAACTTCAGGATTAACATTTGTCAAAAGTCGGGGAATCTGGCCTTTATTCGTGAGATCTCCAGAATTGACTATGTCTTTTTGTAATGATTCATCAAAGAATTTTGTTGCACTTAGGTTTCTAATCCCTCCATAAACCTTAAGATACGACTCAGCATGCAATTTTTTAAAAATTGCACTACCAATCATTCCGCTCGCACCTAATACTAATATTTTCATAATAGATCGCCATTTTTAAGCGGAAGTGATTTTGAATTGAGAAAATACCGCAAATTTATCATTGATGATTGTGAATCTGATACTTGATATGCCAATAATAAGTATAAATTTTCAGATTTTTAAATAGGGCATTTACTTGTTCCAGATCTCTGTACTTCTTCGCTTGATCGACTTTCATACCGCCATAGATCTTGCGCCAACGGTAGTAGCTTTGCTCGACCGTTCCCACTACTTTACAAGCTTGGGCTAAGGTTTTGCCATTCGTTGTCAGAACATCGATTTGACGCAATAAGGTGACGATTTTTTCGGGTTTGAGACGCAGGCCTTTAGCCATAGTTAGCACTCCTTTAAGGTGAAGATTATCAAAAATCCTCTCTTCTGGGGCGTTACTAAAAATCAGGTCAGTTCAAATAACAATTCGTGCATATTCTCTAAGCTAATCTGCGCAGATCATCAATAAAAACTCACCTAATCAAATCTAACCGCAAAAACTCGTTTAGCATAGATTTTGTTAAAACTGAACTATGAGATTCATTGGTTAAGTGAGATCCAGGATCATTTTCAAGATACAAATCATTTGCCTTTACTTCATTGATGCTACTTTGAGAAGGACGAAAATTGATTATATTATTTTTATACTTAGAAAGATTGATTGCCTCTTGAAGCATCTCATATACATCAAATTTGTAAGACCCTAATCCATGATTTTTGTGCGGGAATGTAACAAATATCAATTTTTTAAGATTTCCATCCATAAAAGCTACAGATATATACTCATTAAGAATGTTTAACATGTAAGCTCTCTGCTCGATTGAGATCCCAGCATACAATGGCTCTGTTATCTTTGTCCATGTGCACTCTCTTTCAGATTTTTTTCTCAGCTTTCTTTTAATCTGATTTTTCGCCAAAAGCAAAATTTTTGATGAAAATAAATTATCTCCATAATAAATATCTACATCGTCAAGAAGATCACTGGTACTATATACCTCTGAATATTTTGTACGATCAAAAGGTTTTATTTCTAGCCCAAACTCACCATTAGTTCTTTGATCTTTATATCTACATAGCTCATCACCAATATCGGTCTGGTCCACCATGGCAACAATATAATCCGATTTAATATTGAACCTGCTGCGCAATAAATTGAGTTGAGCCGTCATTACGCTGGGAGCATATGAACTGACGCCGGCAAGAATAAAACTTGTATTGTGATCTTTTGCAAAAACTTTTAAACGATTTTTTGAGAATGTAGAATGTATAAATTGCTCAGCCCATGAGTCACCTTGAATAAGAATTTTATTTTCCCCATCTCCAATTTTGGTATATAGCAATGAGTTTGGACCATCATAAACGCCTTGCTCTACACGATCAAGCTGTAATTCCCTAAGATGATTGACGTATTTATGTTCACTCCTATAAAAAGAGTAATACTCTCGCGGAAGCAATTTTCTTAATTGCGATTCAATAATATTTTTAGCAATTAGGTTTTCAAAAACCATCAAGAGTAAAAAAAAGAGAGAGCATACCAATAAAATAAAGCAAATAAAAAGAGATGATCCTCTTTTAGAAATATAAAATTTAATCCAACTCATATAAGTTCTTATAGTCCGCTAGCAATGATAGTGGTTGAAGTTTCTTATCTAAAATTGCATTACCAACAACCAAGAAATCAAGCTCTGTCCCCATAAAACACTTAAATGCATCCTCGGGCGTACACACGATAGGCTCACCACGAACATTAAATGAGGTGTTTACAATTATTGGGCAGCCTGAAATTTCTTTAAATTTCTTTATAAGTGCGTAATACCGGGGGTTGGTTTCTTCATGAACTGTTTGTATTCTTGAGGAATAATCGACGTGAGTAACTGCAGGAATTTCTGATCGAGGAATATTGAGCTTATCAATACCAAATAACGCTTGCTCTTTCGCGGTCATTTTCCTTTGTTTATCTTTAATCAATTCAGCAACAAGCAACATATATGGACTATCTTCATCCAAATCAAACCATTGCGATACATCTTCTCTAAGCACACTCGGCGCAAATGGTCTGAACGACTCCCTAAACTTCACTTTAAGATTAAGCAACTTTTGCATGCTAGGGGATCGTGGGTCAGCAATAATACTACGTCCACCGAGAGCTCTGGGCCCAAATTCCATTCGACCATTCATCCATCCAATAGCTTTACCACTCAATAATAACTGCGCAACCTCGTTTACCAAATCAACATCTGAAAGAGTTTTAAATACCGCCCCACATTCAATCAACCGCTCGGCAATATCTTCCTGACTAAATTCAGGCCCAAGATAAGAGCCGTTCATTGCATCTATTCCACTCGCTATAATTCGGGGTTGATTGAGCATAATGTAATAAGCCCCTAGCGCTGCACCCAAGGCGCCGCCCGCATCTCCAGAGGCGGGCTGTATCCAAATATGCTCAAATATTTTCTCTCTCAAGAGCTTACCGTTTGCAACACAATTGAGCGCCACACCACCAGCCAAACAAAGGTTCCTCTCGCCAGTACTCTTTTTCACCCCTTTGGCAAGCTTAATGACAACCTCTTCGACAACTGCCTGTATTGAAGCAGCAATATCCATTTCACGCTGAGTTATTGTCGACTCTTGTTGACGAGGGGGGGCGCCAAATAACCTATTGAACTTCTCATTTGTCATAGTGAGACCAGCACAATAATCAAAGTAACTCATATCCAGAAAAAAAGAGCCATCTTCTTTTATATCAATTAAATGCTCCTTGATCAGATTTGCATATTTTGGCTCACCATAAGGCGCAAGTCCCATTACCTTATACTCGCCACTGTTTACTTTAAAGCCTATGTAATAGGTTATTGCTGAATAAAGCAATCCTATTGAATGTGGAAAATGTATTTCTTTGTGGACAGACAATTGATTTCCAATCCCAATCGCAAGAGATGTTGTGGTCCACTCTCCCACACCATCCATTGTTAAAACTGCAGCCCGGTCAAAGGGGCTTGGAAAAAATGCGCTTGCAGCATGACTAAGATGATGCTCTGAAAAAAGAAGTCTATCCTCCCACCGAGCATCGCTACCCCAAAGATCCTTTAAAGCTTTAGCAATGGTTGTTTTTTGGAAAAGCTTATCCTTAAGCCAAATTGGGAGGGAGGTGATAAATCTATCAAAACCCCTCGGAGCAAACGCAAGGTATGTTTCGAGCAAGCGTTCAAATTTCAAGAATGGCTTATCGTAAAAAACTATGTAATCGATATCCTTAGGAGAAAGATTGGCCGAATCAAGACAGTACCCAATACTCCTGGCAGGAAAGCTGGGGTCATGTTTTTTTCGTGTAAAGCGCTCTTCCTGCACTGCGGCAATAATTTGGCCATCAATCAGCAAGCTAGCTGCTGCATCATGGTAATAAGCTGAAATACCAAGTATCTTCATGTATTTCAGAATAATGTGTATATGAAAGGAGCGACTACTGAACCTTGAGCAAGAATCAATAATCCGCCAAGCAATACCATTAATAAAATAATTGGGAAAAGCCAAAGCTTTTTACGGGCCAGAAGAAAAATGAAGAGCTCTTTTATGAAGTTCATTTTAGTACCTAATATTGATTTATAAATGACTCAGAAGATGGGCCATGCGGCAAACGATCGACCCAATAGGTGTTGACTAATTTTTTTTTCAACTTTAAATTATCTCGCCCTGCAGCACGCGTCACTAAACCAACAGGCGAAATAACAAGAAAGAAAATTAAGCCCAATACAATAGGGCTAACGATACGACCAAGTACTTGACCAAATTGATACCAAAGTTTATTTAAAGGACTTAAAAAATTTGGCATCAATATTGCGGTAGCAATAAAAATTGCGGCTAATGCGACAAATAAATAAGTCCATACCGTTAATTCCATTAACAAATAATTTCTGAGCGCAAGGAGAAGAAAAATTGCCGAAAAGAAAAATCCAAATTTTCGATTGGAAGGTAAATTTAGTGAGCCTGAAGAATGAGTGTTCATAAGAGCTTGTATTTTATCAATAATTCTATTGCAAATCAAAGGAAATTAATCCATTAATTAATTCATACATCCATGGTTTAACCATAATAATTTCTCTGCATTGAATATAAGACAATGTGATTTTTATTAAAATCGAATTAAATTTTTTATTGGAATTTTTCCAAATGTGCTTTGTGGATTATTAGCGTAGTTACCAGGCAAATGCTTTATCAAACTTCCAACATCAATCATCTTTAGAGATAAGTTGCAACCAATTAAGTTTCGAGAGAAAAAATATTTTGGCACATTTAAGAATGTGAGCCCTTGAGTTGCCTTCTCTCTAATATTCCAGCTGCCAAAATCCGGAGAAGAGGCTGCAGAATTAAAATATTCGATCATCATTTCACGATCCATTAAATACATCCCTTGATATTGTTGAGGTGAATTTAAATAGGCATAATTAGTCGTGATGAATAAATGAGGCAATTTAGTGAATCTTAGTTGTTCTGTGATATCAGTAGAGTAACTATTTTTATCAAGGTAATTATCTTCGTATCTCACAAATGATGGGTAAAAACCATAATTCCTTAATTCATATCTACCTCTAAGCCAGTAAGCAATGTTTTGTGGGGTCACCTTAATATCATCTTCAAGATACATAAAGTGCGTATATCCAGCCTTATCTGAAAGGCGACTTCTAAAGATGGGTAAATGCCCCCAAGTAAGAAAATAGGGATGCCCCATCGTTGGATATGAGATTACTCCATAATTTTTCAAGGGCCACAGTTGATCTCTGATCTTAGCTATCAAACTCTGCTCTTGAATGTTGGTAATTATTAAAAACTCATACTTAAACCCCAGATTTGGAATTTGCTCACACACCTCTTTTAGGTATCCCAATCGTGTTTCATCATAATGAAATGTGATTGCAACCAACAAATTCTCTATAAGCATTTTAAATTCTCTTTGCCTTACTTAACGCATTCAATAACTAAACTTTCATCCTTTCGCATACTATCTGACGCTTCTAAAAGTTCTAGCCCTTCAAATTGCTCACTTACCCCCCACTCTTTTACAACCACATCCCTAAAACCGATCTTATTTAAAAGCAATGAAATACTCTTGAAATCATAGGCCATCTGGTGCCCATGGTTATACAACATCCCAGTAAAGATTTGGGAGCGGGTTTGGAAATGATATTCATCCTCTGGCAAGAAATTCATTCTATACCAATCAAAAAAAATTTGATCCTCATTAATGTATTTGCTACACCATAGATGAAAATCAGGTAAAGCAAAACGCATTATTCCCCCGCTCTTGAGTGATGTGAAACAATCCTTTAAAAAGGTTAATCCCTGTTCGCGGGTTAAATGCTCTAAAAAGTGTGAATGATAAATTCGACACAACGAATTATGCTGAGCTGGTATTCCATTTGAAAGATCATATTTTAAGATAAACGTGTCAGCTAACTCTTTAACCTTGTACACATAATGCTCCTTATAATCAAACCTATTTTCCAAAGGAGCGCCATCAATGTTCAAAAAGCCTTGAGCTAGAATACTGCCGCAACCTACATGATATTTTTTAAACAGAGGTACATCGTTGCGCCATAAAATATCATGCGAGTCTGCAAAAGGCATCACTTTTGGCGGCAATCTGTTGAGTTCAAGCCTAAGAAGCGCCAAACCTTTATTCAATATTTTTCTTAGCGATGCCATGTAAACCTTTTGTAGTTCTTAGTACAAGTTAAGACAAGCAAAATCAACTGAAATAATCAACAAAATTAAAAATGCGGAACTACGTATAACTTAACTGGCCGAGCAATTAAATTGCTCTCTTCGTGATTTTAAGATTTTATGCATATTTGCCAAATTCCAAGCACAGCTTGCAATAATTAATGCTAAATTAAATACTGGATTATATCTTCTCAATCTTTGAGAGTTAGGATCATTCTTTTTAATTCTATAAAAAGGGTTGCAACCTTGGTTCAATAATGAAAGCAACATTATCACAACTCTTTTAGGGCCCTCGTTTTTAATTGAACATCTGAGAGCGTTTCTATAAGACAACCAAGTCGGTAAAAGTTTATTACCCCTAGAGAAACCTTCGCCAAAATGCCAAACCGGGATAGATGTTTGAATTATTCTAAATTTACTCTTTAGAATTCGAGCAAATAGATCATTATCTTCACCATACATATAATAATCCTCATCAAGTAAGCCAATGGTATAAAAAAGTTTGGAAGGGCATATAAATAAACATCCGGCCGCCCTACTTGACTCTCCATACTTTACCCCCTCTAGCAGGGGATTAGAACTAAAAAAGTCCTCCTCATTCTCTTTCAAAATCTCTTTGAAGCCAATTAAACCAACTCCAGGGACTTTATGAGAAACGTCTAACGCTAAATCTATCCACGAAGGTTGAACTTTAATGTCATTACTAAATATTGCAATATATTCAGCTTGATTTTCTAACGCAAACTTTATTCCCGTATTAACGCCACCGGCAAAACCAGGCTTTCCCGTATTAGAAATCACTTTAATTTGTCCGTAATTTTTAGTGATGTATGAAATGGATTCATCTAATGAACCATTATCAACCACTACAACTCTAAAATTTTTATATGAAGTTTTTTCTAATGATTCCAATGAATAAGCTAAATGGTAGATACCATTCTTATTAGGCATCACAACATATACGAGAGGAGCATTTTTATTCAACTTAATTCCTGGAAAACTTTAGTAATTTTTATAAAGGACTAAAACAATTTTTTCAAAACTAGGCCGTAATCATATCCCAATTACTATTAATTTTTTCAGCCACCCTAATTGCGTTTGCAGCTATTGTTAGACTTGGGTTGACGCCCCCGCTTGAAGGAAAAAAAGATGCATCTACAATGAATAAATTTTTAATGTCATGCGCTCGATTATCAGAGTTCAATACGCTAGTTTTTGGGTCTACTCCAAATCTACATGTGCCGCTGGCATGACCATAATTAATATTATCTTTTTTTGAAAGTAAGACTAATTTATATTTAGACTTTAATCTTCTCTGCAGTAAAACCCGTAAAAATTTACTTCTCATTTTTAAATCGTTTGTATAGTGGTATTCATAAGCCAACTTGCCATTTTTTAAAAATACTCTGTTGTGTAAATACGGTAAATCCTCAATAACACTTGCATACATTGTCGCTCCATTAAAGTACCAGTGAGCGATTTTTGAAATCCTATGGAGGAAGAAGTTTCCTGTGAAGATTTTTAATTTAAATTTCGTAAGACGATTTTTTATAATCTCAGCGAGCTTTTCTTTAGTAAACCAATTAAACCCCATTTCTTGAATATTTCCCATTTTCTTTCCATCAGAAAAATAAAAATCATTAAATGAGATCTGCCTCCCTGATTCATATTTACCGCGTGGATGTCTAGGTTTTATAGCAAAAACGTCACTTACATGCCACATAAGGTTTTTTCCAACATACCCAGAACGATTAGCCAACCCTGATGGCCAAATATCAGACTTTGACTTAAACAGAAGCTCGGGGGTAAAAAATGCTCCTGCCGCAAGAATTACAACCTTTGCCGAAAGTTTAATTTCAGCCTTGTCAATTTTGCACTCCAGACTTTTAATCTCCGAGTCTGTAGCATTCAATTTAAGAACCTCACAATTTGTTAAGATTTTTGCTCCGTACTTATTAATCGCTGGCTTAACGCAGATCTTTCCAGCGTCATTTTTACAGTTTTTGTGGCATGCAACCCCCGCACAACCTTCGCAACCATCTACAAATTCACATGCTACATGAGATCTATATGGATTAAGCCCAAACTCAATTAGGCATTTAAATAATTCATTATTGCTTTGAGTGAGCGGCGGCGGATCAACCAGCAATCCCTCATCATCTAAATTCAGAGGATCCCTTGAGCCAGTAACCCCAAACAACTTTTCTGCTTTTTTGTAATACGGGACAAATTCTTGGAAATCAATAGGCCAGCAATCCGGCAGAGTGGAATCTATAACATTGGGATAATTTTTCTTTGGCTCAAAATCCATTTTATGCATTCTCTCTAGTTGAGCAGCATACAAGATGGAGGACCCGCCTACCCCACACCCCAAGGAAAGATATGAATTTCTTTTGCCAAACGAACTTTTCCCTTCAATTTTATTTGGCCAATGCCCCTGATCTAATCGAGTATGCTCATCTGTCCCATAATCTCCCTCGAAGAAACTATTTTTAGCAGATTCGGAAGAGGGCACGTGTGTCCCACGCTCCAGAAACAGAACGCTTCTTCCTTGGCGTGCCAATTCATATCCTACGGTTGACCCACCCATACCAGCCCCAACAACAATTACATCCCAGTTTGCATTCTCTATATCTTTATAGTTTGTCATTTATTGACCATAATAATTAGATGACATAACCCAAACATTCAAAATGTTGAAAAATTAGTTTCTTTGGATATATATTCGATTTAGCCTACCACAAATTAACAGTGGTGGGAGCTTGCAAAAATAAAATTTTTTAGTCCCTCAGCAAGTGATATTTTTTGCTTCCACCCAGGTATGGGAGTGCCTTTATCCCAAACTGACATAACTTCTCGAACCCGATATGAAGAGGCGCCCCAATTAATATTTAATTTTTTCCCAGAGATTTCTTCATACATCTCCGCCAGCTCCCTAAGGGTAATTTCTTCGCTTGCTTTAAGCGAATACTCATTAGAAAAATTTTTGTGAAATTCCCCGCTATTTATTAGCTGAATCAAGCCCACATAACCGCTGACTACGTCGTCCACATGTAGCAAATTTATTTTTTGATTACCTGGGCTCATCTCAATTGAATCAGAATCTGTCATCAATGACCATAAATTTAAAATTTTTCTTCTGCTGTCTCCAGGACCATAGGTATCATTTAAATAGATGGTAATAAAATTTAAACTAAATGTTTCTCGATAGTACTGTGCAATCACTTCAAATGCCTGCTTAGTTGCAGCATAAAGATTTACAGGTGAGTAAGCTTGACCATTGTAGTGCTGCCAAAATGTTCCTGTATTAATAAAAAAATTTACACGACTGATCGTCGCAGCTTCGAGCAGCCTAGTTCCAAACAATAAATTTGATGCGATTAAGGAGTCGATTTCTTCACTTGTGTGATCTTTTATGAATAGTGATGCCAGATGAATTACCGCATCAAATTTATTCCTTAGGAAAAAATCTACTAGTGACTTAGTATTCCCATCGTCTAAATAGCAGTTAATATTTTTATCTGTTATTTTTTGAAAGGAGTCTTTTGATCTAACTATTGCCGTGATAGAAAGATTTCTATCGGCCCTAAGTACATTTAATAGATTTGTACCTATAAAACCAGTAACTCCGGTTATGCAAATATTCCTCATAACGCTCGCTTGAATGGACTTACTAATTTATCCAATGCAGGAAAGGTAAGATCCCTTTTGGAAATAATTGGGTTATTTATAGGCCAAGAAAAACCAAAACCATCAAATAAAACCCCATTATCACTTTGGTTACTGTATTCACTTGTTACAAGATACTGCATTACAGCATATTCACTAAGAACACCAAAGCCGTGAGCCAGCCCCCTTGGAATAAAGACTGACTTACCGTCTTCTTCTGATAGCTCTACAGCAATGTAAGCACCATAAGTTTTAGATGATTCGCGAATATCAAGAATCACATCAATTATTTTCCCTGAAATTACAGAGACTAATTTTTCATGATCATGAGGGGGGCTCTGAAAATGCATTCCACGTATTACGCCTCTTTTTGAGGTTGTGAAGTAAAGCTCGGAAAACTCACACTCTAATTTATTTTCCAAGAATATTGATTTTTGAAAATTTTTTGAGAAAGATCCTCTCGAATCCCGCAAGACGGGATACTCAATTATGTATAAACCCTCAATTTTAGTTTTGTTGAATAACATATGTACAAATTTTCTTAGTTAATTAGATTTATTAATGTAATAAATCTTTACGTTATTTTCTTGAAAACCTTAACAGCTATATTTGACTTGGAACATCAGGAAATGCCGAATCTAATATCAACTGTGCAATAACCTTTGAAGAAAGTCTTTGGCGCCAAAATTGAGATATCTCAAAAGGACTGTAAACCCCTCCTTTCCATCTTTCTGTGTCAGCTAATAGAGCTCCTAACACAGCATTTGATTTAAAATCAAAAGAAATTGTTCCCCCGACCCCCCCTCTTGCAAGATAGGTTAGACACTCTATTGGGGTCCCAACTATTGAGCAGCCTAAAGCTACCGCCTCACTTGCCGCAATGCTAAACCCCTCAGTCATAGATGGCATAAAGAATACTTGTGCCTTTTCAACATAACCAAGCATATCATGGTGACTAACTTTTCCCAAAAGATGCAAACGACTTCTCTGAGATTTGCTTAGTTTAGGAAACATTTTTTCTAATGGGCCCATCGCTCCAATGATTATTACCTCATATTCAGACTCAATCTTTAAAAAGTCTGATAGGACATTAATCATGCATTTGGTATTTTTTTGTAGAGCCTCACCTACGACTCTAGTCCACTCGCCTACGCAAACCACCATTTTTGTTTTTGCAGAAATATCGCGAGTTATGGCACTGGTCCCTACTGGGTTTTGAATTGATGAAATTTTTGAAACTAAATCCGGCCTTTTAGCGTATGCCAATATTCCAGAGATATTTGAATACGCACCCGGAGACTCAACCACTAATCTGTCAATTATTTCAATATGGTTTATGAGATCTTGCATATATGCGCGGGCCCAAAGCAATCGCTTAAGTTTTCGCAATAAAATACGGGCATATGCCAACGAGAAAACTGGAACAATGTCTTGTCCCCAGCGAGGGTTAACCGGAAAATTGTATCTACCATCGGTATCGCCTTTAACGATCACTTTTTTTCCAGATTTTTTTATTGCCCTAAGAAGGGGCAAATATTTTTCCCTCAGCCAGGTGTAGCAAATAACTAAGTCGTATGGGGTTGAAGCCCAAAAATGACTGTCTTGTATGTTTGCTTCACTTAAATAAGTAACCGAAAACTTTCCAGGTTGAGTTGACTCTTGTTCGCCTAAAACAGCAAGTATGTCGCACTCATGTTTTAATTCTTGTAGACCCAATACTAGCTCCCCGGTATCCTTGGTCTCCCAGGAAGACGTATAACTGTCAGCAAAGATTGCCACTCTCATCTACCGTCCCTCACTTAATCGAATTAAAGTATTCATGATTATTCATATGTAAATTTTCAAGCCAATGAAAAGTGGCGGAGATTCCTTCACTAAATTCGATTTTCGGCTCCCAACCAGTTTGAAGATTTAACTTAGATGAATCCAATATATTTACTGGAACATCAAAAGAACGTTCAGGCAAACTTTCAATTTTTACAGGTAAATTCATTTTAGTTAAAAATGATTTAAAAGCATCAATTACATCTAGATTGCTTAAGCCAATACAAGATCCAAGATTGTATGTTTCTGAAAGGCGTCCATGCAACAAAGCGCTGCATATTCCAGACGCAAGGTCGCTAACATATATGTAATCACGTACTGTGCCGCTTTGACCAAAAATTTTTATAGGCATTCCGCATAATGCCGATGCTATTGCAGTTGATATAAAACCTTGTCCTACAAAAGGACGTTGTCCAACACCATAAGCATTCGCTGGTCGCACGCATACAAACTTCAATCCGTGTGTTGCAGCATATAAATTTGCGTAATTTTCTAAGGTTAACTTTGTAACCCCATAAGGAGAGATTGGGTTGGTTGCATGCTTTTCTGATATTGGCAACGTTGAAGTATCACCATAAACAGTTCCGCCAGACGAAACTAATACTAACTTAACACGCCTATTTGCAGCCTCAGAAAATAACTGGACAGTAGGTGGCAGATTCTGAAGTAGATCAGCCAATGGGTCTTTAAATGAAGTATTGGGTACAGTCGCATAGGCTAAGTGTATAACCTCTTGATGACTATCTAGCAGTTGGCAGATTAAATCATGGTTTGAAAAATCTCCACTAATATAAGCCACCCCGTCAGGTAACGCATACTTTGGGGAAACGCACCTGCCTAATACAGTTACTTCCCGACCAGCATCTTTAAGTAACGGCAAAAGATGAGCGCCTATGTAACCAGCACCTCCAATAACCAGAGTATTGATTAATTTTGACATCACCATCCAAGAATCAACGCTAAAGAAATATAGAAGTAGACCTAGGAGATGTATGCATCTTTAAAAAGATACCCCCAAGAATATTTCAATCTGAGATACCACATACTCCAACATCTCCTTAGTTAAAGCTGGTTGCACGCCGATCCAAAATGTATTATTCATTACATTATCTGTATTAGTTAACTCCCCGCTTATTCGGTACCGCACACCCTTCATGGAGGGCTGCCGAATCAAATTCCCAGCGAATAGCAATCTGGTCCCAATTTTTTTTTGATCTAAATAAGTTATCAAATCAACACGGGATACAGGACAGTTATCCTTTAAAAAAATTGGAAACCCAAACCAAGATGGATCCGATCCCACTGTTGGCTCTGGCAACAATAAAAATTCCTCGCAAGATCTTAGGCGATTTTTTAAAAAATAAAAATTATCTTTACGCGCTTGAATAAACTCTGGTGCTTTATCTAATTGGGCTAAAGCACATGCTGCCTGCATATCTGTAATTTTTAAGTTGTAACCTATGTGACTATAGATATATTTGTGATCATAGCCGTATGGAAGGTCACCCAACTCCCAATCAAAACGTTTTCCACAGGTATTATCTTTTCCAGGAGCGCAATAACAATCTCTACCCCAATCCCTAAAACTTTCTGCAATTTTTTTAAGTTCATAATTATTAGTAAATACGGCCCCCCCTTCACCCATAGTGATATGGTGCGCAGGGTAAAAACTTAGCGTTGCAATATCACCAAAAGTTCCGACCATTTGCCCCTTGTAGGTTGATCCCAATGCATCACAACAATCCTCGATCAGCCAAAGGTTGTACTTCCTACAAATATCAATAACTACATCTAAATTGAAAGGGTTCCCCAGAGAATGGGCAAGCATAATGGCTTTAGTTTTTGGGCTTATCGCTGCCTCAATTTTTGAGGTGTCAATGTTATGCGTTCTAAAATCAACATCTACAAATACTGGGACTGCGCCAAACTGTACGATGGGATTTACGGTAGTTGGAAATCCAGCAGCAACCCCAATAACTTCATCCCCTTTTCTAATGGCTCGATCACCCAACCTTGAAGAAGTTAAAGTTGAGAATGCAACTAAATTTGCAGAGGATCCAGAATTAACAGTAATTAAATGCTTGACGCCAATAAATTCCGCCAACTTCTTTTCAAAAAGCTCATTGAATCGACCGGTTGTAAGCCATCCATCCAGCGATGCCTCAACCATGTTCTGCAGCTCTTTTGAATCAAGTAGCTTTCCCGATGGGGGAATTAGAGTTTGCCCAGGTATAAAATTTTTTGGGGCAAATTCAAGGGCAGAATATTCTTTAACTAGCGCAAGGATCTGCTTTCGAATTTTATCTTTTGCAAATTGCTCTGCCGCAATAGTGCTTTCTACCATATTATATTCTTACCAAAAAATTAAGAGTGTTGATAACTATCTATTTGTCGCAAGCTAATCTCACGCATATCATATTTGTGTTGAAATGCATAATGCCACTCGGCAATACTTTCTATCGCCTTCTCAAGATTCCAGCGAGGTTTCCAGTTGAGATAATGCTGGGCTTTAGAGCAATCAAGCTTTAACGTAAACGCTTCATGCGGATGCTGCTCCTGAGATTGATGCCATCTTACAGATACTTTGAATTTTTTAATAAGTAAATTAACAACCTCCTGAACAGAAACGGCATCTTCATTGCGTGGTCCAAAGTTCCATCCACCGTTATAGCTAGTCCCTTGTTGATACAAAAATTGTGCTAGCGTTAAATAGCCAGATAGCGGCTCGAGAACATGTTGCCAGGGACGAATTGCCAAAGGATTTCGAATTTTAAGCTCTTCATTTTCCTCAAAAGCTCTAATAGCATCCGGAATTAAACGGTCCTTAGACCAATCACCCCCACCAATAATATTTCCAGCCCGCGCTGACGCAATCGCTACTTGATGCCTATTGAATTCATCGGGCGAAAAAAATGAGTGAGTGTATGCACTTGTAACTAGTTCAGCGCATCCCTTGCTATTACTATATGGATCAAAACCACCCATTGACTCATTTTCACGATAACTCCAGACCCACTCCTTATTCTCATAGCATTTATCGGTGGTAACAATAACAACCGCCCTGACTGAATCCTGACTCCTAATTGCCTCTAGTACATTTACGGTTCCCATCACATTAGTTGAGTAAGTCTCGACTGGATTGGCATAGGAGTATCGGACTAATGGCTGTGCAGCCATGTGAAATACAATCTCAGGCTTAGATTGGTTTAAGGCTTCTTTTAAACTCTGCAAGTTACATATGTCTGCAATAAAGGATCTCTCCAAATCACTCTCGAACCTACAAAGCTCATATAAACTCGGGGAAGTATTTGGTGCCAAAGCATAGCCAGTAACTTTTGCACCCATTGAGACAAGCCAGAGAGAAAGCCAGCCACCCTTGAATCCGGTATGTCCCGTCAAAAAAACACGCTTTCCAAGCCAGAATGAAGTCTCTATTAATGCATCCTTCTTTGCTTTGGTTTCCAACATATTAGACCCAAACCTTCCATGGAGCATTGCCACTAGACCATAATTTCTCAAGGATTTGTTTATCGCGCAATGTATCCATAGGCTGCCAGAACCCAAAATGCTTAAATGCTTGCAATTGCCCAGTTGAAGCAAGGGATTCTAAGGGCGCTTTTTCCCAAATAGATTCATCGCCATCAATTAAGTCAATTACTTTGGGAGAAAGTACAAAGAACCCACCATTGATTAACATACCATCACCATGAGGCTTCTCTACAAAATTTTTGACTGATGTTCCTACCATATGCATAGCCCCAAAACGACCAGGAGGCTGAACTGCTGTTACTGTAGCGCTTTTGCCATGAGTTTTGTGAAAGGATATTAACTCTGTAAGATTAACATCAGACAAACCATCGCCATAGGTAAAGCAAAAGTCCTCATCATTTAGATACTGACGAATTCGCTTAAGGCGACCTCCAGTTAAAGTGTTTTCCCCAGTATCAATAAGCGTAACTTTCCATGGTTCAACATGCTGCTGATGAATTTTCATAGCATTATTATTTTGCATATCAAATGTTACATCGGACATATGCAAAAAATAATTCGCAAAATATTCCTTGATTATATAGCCCTTATAACCACAGCAAATAATAAAATCATTAATTCCGTGAGCAGAATAAAGTTTCATGATGTGCCACAAAATAGGCTTTCCCCCTATCTCAACCATTGGTTTAGGGTGAGAGGAAGTCTCCTCTGCAATTCGAGTTCCTAGACCTCCCGCCAAGATTACTGCTTTCATCAATACCTCTTTAGAAAAATTAGCAAAAATCATTGAAAAAAATGATAGCAGCCACAAGTCATCATAAATTCCCCCAAAAAAATATGGCTATAACTGAATAATTCAAAGTAGTAATAGCATCATTTTTGCCAGCCCATTTGATGTATATAGTCAATATAACCCATATCAAATATGGAAAATTTTAAAAAATTTTCTGAAGCACTTCTGTTGGTGAGAACAAATTATTTGGTCTATCCGATACCTTCAAATAACGCTTAACAGCCCTAGATATGGACAAGGGAGATAGTGGGTCAAAAGTTTCTACCGGCGAGACAATATCCCTCACGTAATCCCTCTCAGGGGCAATTATATCTATGCCAATTTCTCGCGCTTCGACCAATGGCAAACCAAGAGATTCAACTAAGGAGGGGAATATTAAAGTAGCGCCTTTCTTATAAATTTCACAAATCTCATTATGACTAATGCAACCTAAATTTTGTATATTCAAGCTCTCTATACTTACGCCATCAAGATATAATTCAACCAATCGCTTGTACTGATGATTCGGTATAGTTAACATCAACATGGGACTTAAACCCTCTTTCGCTAAAATCTTCCAAGCCAATAAAAGATTTGCGATATTCTTATGGGGATCTCCAGAGGATACGCAAATAAATATATTACCATCACTCTGATAAGCCCCCTCAGAATTAATCTTTGCAAATGGTGCGACAATAATTTTTTCCGGACTTACTGAGAGGTCGCACAAATACCGCTTCATATGCTGAGTTTGCACTAAAAAGTTAGAGGCATTACTTAAGTTAAATCGAAATATTAAGGTCTCAAAAAATAGCCTCAATCTCGTTTTGAGGTTGAATTTCGAGCGTAGGTTAGGCTCAAAGTAAAGGGCGTTGTGTAAAAATACTGAAACATTTGTTGCTCGTGAAAAAAATGGAGGGATATTTCCAAAACAAAATAAATCTCCATCAAAGAGACATATTTTTATCTCATTCCAGATTCGAGCAAACAATGTAGGTTTAACACGAATAATTCTCAAATTTGATGAAATGCTTACGTCAAGAACACATCTTGAATCTACAGCCAATTTGATTAAAGTATATTTACTAAAATTAGCTTCATCTAAGAAGTAATTTAATAATATACTAGCCCCTCCAGAATGAATGTTTGAGGCATTAATTAGAAGCTTTTTAGCAGCCATATTGGCAAAATTATTTAGCTTGGCTTTTTGTATAGCAAATGGATATTGTCAGGAGTCCCCGCCAAATAGCCGTATGATGGGCAATCCTCCGTTAATTCAAGCCGCTCAAAACCAGCAGAGCTGAAAATTATATGGGCGCTCGCCTCATCATACATGCGCAAATGCTTCAACCCAAAATTGCCGATCAGCTCCATCAACCTAAATTTATATGTCGGACGACTTCTTGAGGTCAATATTGTTGCAAAATTAAGGTGATCAGATGCTAGATGTTGCTCACTAACTATCATTTTTTGGCGCAAGTAGGCTTGTACATGATAATTTAAATCTGGCAATAATATATGTAAAGTACCGCCCGGCTTTAATTTTTGATAAAAATCCTCAACGATTGCTATAGCCTCGGTTTCGTACACATGTTCCAAAAAGTTTGAGCACAGAATATGATCAATGCTATTTGGTGGGTGTGGAAGTGGCTTTTTACAGTCCCATTTTTTCAATGTAAATTGTTTGCTTGCAAGTAAAAATTTGCCAAAAAGTTCGCGATATTTTTTAGGAAACGCAATATTGAAAAATAGTGGGACTTTAACAAATCTTAAAAAAATATGGTTGTCATAGTTAATAAAATTTTTGACGCAATAATGCGAACTAGCTACATTGACATAACATAACTTATTATCCATTACCAATGAGTCCATTTAAATAATATATTTTTTATAATAATTAATGCAACTTAAAATATTAATTGCCACTACTTAAGCGGCCAATTACGCACTGCCCCTGAAATTTTTCCAGCTTTAAACTCGATTACTCTATCGTACCCCGATAAATTATCTGATCTGTGCGTGACCGATATAACTGTAGGCCTATATGATAGCTGTAAAATCTTCATAAAAATATATTCTTCAGTAACGCGGTCCAAAGCACTAGTAGCTTCATCTAAAACCAAAATATCGCCACGTTTATAAAGCGCCCTAGCAATAGCAATTCTCTGCCTTTCCCCTCCAGAGAGGCTGCGCCCTCCTTCACCCAGCAGAGTATTTACTCCGTTAGGTAGCTTTCTGACCAAGTCCGTCAACGCGGCACAATCAATTACCTCTCCCAGTAGATCTTCATTCACTACCTTATCGTCACTTAGGGCAATATTTTCAGATAAGCTCAAATTTAATATGTTAATGGTTTGAGAAACATAGGAAATTTTAGGGTACCAGGACTTCAAACTTGAAAATATTAATGGAATATCATCAATGAGTATTGAGCCATTTGATGGGACTAATAAACCCATCAATAGATCTAAGAATGTACTTTTACCAGATCCCGACTCACCTACAATTGCAATTTTTTCGCCTCGCTTAATCAATAAATTTACATTATCAATTGAGTAATGATCTCTATTGAAATATTTGTAAGCAACATCAGTAAATTGAATATGGCTCAAAAATTTTATTTCAACATCAGATGCTGGCAATGAGTCGTCGTAATTAATTATGGAAAGAATATCCATGGCAGAGGTATAGCTACTCCTGACTAATGCATAGGAACCATAAATATGTTGAATGTGAGGCATTAGCCTTTGAGCCGAAAGAGCTACAAGGGCCAATGTAGAAATTACTAAATAATTTGAATCAAATAAAAATATAGAAAGAATTATTATTAACGAAACCGAAATCATTTCAATGATGTATCTTGGACTCTGCGCAATAGTATAGTTACTAGATTTCACAGAAAATAATTTTTCTGAAATCTCTTTAAAATCCCTTATTGCAAAATTTTGTCTAGAATCTATTATGATGTCTTTTAACGAAAATAATGTCTCATTTAAAAAATTTACTTCCTTATTGGCATAAATCGAAAGCGTTTTATCATTTTCAGAAAGTAATTTTTTGTGATAATAAAATATTGGTATATATAGTCCAATAAAAAACAATATTAAAAAAAATGTATAGCTAGGCAATATCGCTACCAAGAAAATAATTAAAACAATTGCAACTACACTTGATGAACTTATTGTTATAAGAGGCACGATAATGCAATATACATACGTATCTATTTTTTTTACAATTGCAGATATAAATTCGGAGGAGCTCTTCTCAATTGACTTTTCATAAGGCTGCAGTAAGGCCTTCCTGAGAATTGAATTAGATGCATCTGCCCCAATTCCAAAAGAGATTTTATTGGTTTGCTTTATTACAATCAGCCTCAAAACATCATTCAAGATAAAAATTAACAAAAAAGTAATTCCTAAAATATATATCGGCCTAATACTTGATTTACCCTCTATAAATCTTTCAATTAGAATCAAATATTCGCTTTTATTATCACTTATCAAACTTTGCAATAATGGTAAAAATGAACCCAATGAAATAATTTCAAGAAATGAAGATAAAATAATTAAAATAATTAAAATTAATAGATCGCGCTTCCTTTTTGAATTTAATTTTTTATAAATTCCAAAAATTAATTTTTTGTATGCCATCATATAATGATTATTAAACTATTTTTATTTTAAGTAGATTTTGCATACCGATTGACTTGAAAAAATTTTACGGCTGGTGCTGTTATTTATTTTCTGTGATAATTATCATTCAATCGGATGATATCATCTTCGCCAAGATATTTACCAAGCTGAACCTCAATTATTTCTAAATTTGATCCGCCAGCATTCTCAAGTCGATGAATTATGCCGGCTTCAATGAAAACAGATTGATTTATATTTAAGTGGAAAATTTCGTTACCTTTGGTAACTTTTGCATTACCACTCACAACTACCCAATGCTCAGATC
>Ga0078894_10000467_pt1 | contig 28102 bp, 34 predicted proteins | sample LauGreSu1BDMLBSD_2_FD_67506 | JGI IMG/M metagenome (GOLD analysis project Ga0078894, IMG submission 67506) | Freshwater lake microbial communities from Lake Michigan, USA - Su13.BD.MLB.SD (version 4) (version 4) | ecosystem: Environmental > Aquatic > Freshwater > Lake | place: Lake Michigan... | reverse complement strand
TGGATTGTCTTACTCATCTTAGGATATATCCTCCTGTTTATTGTTTTCTTTTATTGTTTCTTTTTTTTATTAGAGTGTTAAGTTCACGCGGAATGCGCCAACAACATTCGTAACATCTAGGTTTGCACGGATACCAAGTTTGCCTGAGTATGTGCCTGATTTTGTGAGCTCAAATACTGTCTTGAGCGCACCTGGGTCCGATGGCAAGAGCATGTAGGAGAGGAGACCATCGTCGAAGTTTGTAGCAAACTTCTCTACTTCGATAACCTTACCAACTTGCAACCATGGGGTGTGCGAAGCTCCTGCGGAGTTTGATGCAGCTGCAAGCTTAACTGGACGGCCCATTTCGTCTGCACGAACGAGATCTCCAGCAACTAAGTCTGCGTTAACACCTGTAACCATTGGATACTCTACATATCCTCTAACGATAAAGCCAGCACCTTGCGATGTACCCTTATCAAATGGACGATAGAGATCGTACTGTGCGCATCCAACTGGAACTGAGTAAGCTGGCACTGCTTGAGTATCACCCGATGCACCAGCAACTGGTGTTGCTCCTGCAAGTGGGTCCCAACCTGAAATTGTGTCGCCCCAAGTTACTGCTGAACCAGTTCCGTTAGCTGGAACGAAACGTGAATCACCATTTGCATCTGTTACTACCGAAAGGATGGTTCCCTTTGGAATAACGATTTCAAAGCGATTGTCTTCTGAATCGAGGTACCAAGTTGGAAGAGCAACTGATGGCAAGATGTAAGCTGAAGGTGCAATACCCTCAGAAACAACGAAACGACCAGCACCCGTTTTGGTACCTACTTTACGAAATTTTGCTAATGACATTTTATTATCTCCTTAGTTTATATTGTTTGTTTTAAAGTTTGCGGCGGCCCATGAAGGCATCAACGAACAGTTCTTCAACTGTATTTACTTTTGCCTTAGGTGCAGTTGTTACTTCTTCATCTTCGACAACAACATTGTCTTCTTTTTCAAAAACAATATCATTTTCTACGATTGCTGTTTCATTAAGTTTTTGAGCTGACTTTTTAGCAACTGGCATTTTTGCCAAGTCTCTAAGTGAATCGGCCAAAGAACCAGCTGAGCGAGTTACGTGATCATTGATCAATTGTTCTCTTTCTTCAACTGCTTCTACGCCTAATGAAATTTTTGTATCAACTACTCTTTCAACCAAAGTGCGATGTAGCGCTTCTCTAAGCTTTGCATTTTCTTCTTGGAGAACTTGAAGTTTATCGTCATTGACGTCTTGCTCAGCAGCTTTTGGTTCTTCTGTGAGCTCTGCCTTTGGCTCTTCTTGTTCTCCTGCTTCTGGTGCAACTTCAGGGTTAACAGAATCAACCACTTCTTCAGTTGGTTCTTCTGTTGCTTCTGCAATTGCTTCAGATCCGTTTGTGGTTATGTTCCACGATTCTTTTGCTTCCATGTCATTTTCCATGTTAAGCGAGGCTCTTAACTGCCATGCCCACTTCTTGTGCATGTCATCACGCTCTGCAAGGAAGTTTGCTATTCCTTGTTCGTTAGATGCGTTAGCTGTAGTGAAAGCTGACAAGATTGCTTGGTTAAGCATGTCGTTCTTTGAAAGAAGATCTGCTGCTAATACCATTGCATCTTTTGAAGTTGAATCATCTTTAAAAGATGCGTTCATTATTGATGAAGTCAAACTTGTTGGCATTGCTTGTACTTTTCTGATATTTTCAGCAAGTGCGTCAATTGCGCCATTAGCATCTTCGTAGATGTTTGAGAACAGATCATGATACTGAACAAAATCATCACCTTCAACATTCCAGTGTGCTCTGTGTGCTGAGTAGTAGAACACTACTGTGTGATCTAATACGTTTTGAAGTGCGCTAGCAACTTCTGTATTAACAGCTTCTTCAACAACAACTGATTCTTCAGCAGGGGCTGATTCTTCGACAACAACCGACTCTTCAACTTGTGTTTCTTCTGCGACTGGCGCAGCGTTAATTGCTGAGAGATCTTGGCTTAGATTTTCTACAGCTGCCAAAATGTCATCATTGTTTGTGGTTTGATCCATTTTAAGATTCTCCTCATTATCAATAGTCTTTTCTGATAGTAATGGACTATTATCTGCGTTAGCAGTTTCGCTCTCTTGAAAAGCCAAAGCTGTCAAGAAAGCTCCCTTAAGATGAAGATAAAGAGGTCTTGACTCTTTCTTCTTCATGTTTTTTAATATAGATTCATTTTCCTCTACGGAAACAATATCTTCTTTATCCATATGTAAAATAAAAGCTGTACTCTTTGCTGTCCAGTTATCAGAGTCTGTTATTGGAGTTGCGCCATCAATTGACTTAGATGCTCTCACACTTGATCTTTGGTCTGCTGGTTGATTAACAAACGAGTATTCTTTAAATGAGATATCTTGCATGTCTACGAAAGCTAGCTTACCCTTATATACTTGACCGCGCTTATATTTAACTGGCTTTGGTCTGCCATCAGTTGATTCAGCTGCAAGGTCTTCGCCAGAAATTGAACATACTGCTTTTCCAGCTCTTCCGCCGACAGATCCAGTAAGGTATCTCTTGTCTGAAATCTTTTGAGCTGCCAATGGATCGGTTATAGCAACTTGCAATCTCACGTATGGAGCGCCGTCTACTTCTTTATCCATCTTAGCTGCAATAACTCTACCAATTGGTTCTGAGTTCAAATCGTGATTTAAAATAATAGGCTTTGGATATGGTTCAACCCAAGACTGAAGAGCTTTTTCTAATTCTATTGCAGAGTAGTTATTGTAATTGGCTGTAAGTCCGCTCATGTATAGCGGCTACCTCGATAATAAGACCGTGGTTCTTACTAAACGATTCGGAAAAATCATTTTCCAATCCTGAAAGGTCAGGAAGTTGGAGTGTAAAATTTTCAACGAAATCAAATGCCATTGTATTACTCCATTTATTTTAATCTGTTATTTATAGTAAATTGGGTTTTATAAGATTAAACAATCTTATATAAAGATATCATACTTTTATGCTGTTGCAAAAAAATTTCCTCTAGAATCTCCATTTGCCAAAAAATGATCCAACATCTGCTTATGCATGATATGAGGAGCGTAGATGTACGAAGCTAAGTATAATTGATAACCCAATTTACCAGCATTTCCAGACCAACCTAAATCTTCACCTTGAGAGTGAAGACAGTAATCGACATTTTGATAAACGTCCCTAGACATCATCTTTGCTGCCATGATAACATCGGCTTTAAAATATTCCCCAAGAGGATATAATTCTTGCCTGTATGCTTGTTCGCCTGGTTTATTTCTCCAATTCATTATGCTTGGATAGAGCGTTCCAGTTGGGGTCATAAACATTAAAGGACTAACTGCGTCTGCTCCTGATTGTATGTGTGATATTAGTAACTGAATTGTGTTTTGATTAGTTAATAAGATATCTGAATCTAAGCTAAAGAAATATTTTGGATTAATTTCTCTTACTTTTTTTAACATAGAATTGCGCAGAGACACCATGTTCTCATAACGCGCCATGCTCCAGGTTCTAGATCCTTCTTCGTGAGAAAAATGAGGTATGTCTGATTTTATATCAATAACAAACTCAGCAATGTCTGGTCTTGCATTTCTGTATCTAATTAGCATCTCTATAGTTTTCTCGTCATCTGGAGAAACTATAAACACAAAACCTATTTTAGAAAAATCTATATTTTGATTTTCTATACAAGAAATCCAATAAGGAAAAATCCAATCTCTTTTATAAATTGGACAACCAATTACTAACTCAGGCATGATTACTCTGAGATATCTGTTGTGGTTTCTTTTGCCTTTTTCTTTGGAGCTGCAGGCGCTTCAGCTACAGGTGCTTCTGTTTTTTCTTCTTTAATCTCAACAGAATTTACAGTTGCTTTTACTTCAACCTTTTTAGGTTCTTCTACATCTGCTGACTCTTCTTCTGAATCATCAGTTAGAATTTCCACAATTGCATCAATTACGTCAACCAATGCCTCAAGAGCCAATCTAGTTTGACCATTATTGACTGCTCTTCTAAAAACCTGAAGAGCGTCTTCTTCTGTGTTTTGACTACTTGTCAATTTATCATTTACATCAAACATTATCATCATCCTTTTCAACATCTGTTTCTATAACAGTATACTCCTTATCCAATAAAGATTCAATTACTGACAAGAAATTATTGTCATATCTTTTAATATCTGGAGAAGTTCTTCTACCGTTTTGATTCATTGGTCTCATTGCATTTGCATTGCCTCTTGTTGCGTTTGGCGTATTACGTTGCCCTGGACCAGCTGACGGTTGACCGTCTGATGTCTTTGGTTCTGGAGGTGTGCCTTTATTAGGTGAAGCTGAAGCTTGCGCTTTAGCTGTTGCCTTAGCTATATCGACTTGAACATCGCCCTGTATTGCCGCGTATGTGCTCTTTACATCAACATCTGGATCATAACCCAAAGCCAATCTTGCTTCTTCAAGTGTAATTAAATTGTTAACATATTTTTGAACAATATGATTTTCTTTCTTAACTTGAGTATCAACATCTATCTCTTTAAACTTAAAGAAACATCTGTCTGACACGCCAGTTTCTGCTGGATTCGTAATCGGATCAAATCCACCTTCAAACAATAATTCATTAAAGATATTTAGTCTAACCATTTCAGCAAATAGTTTTTGCATTTGTTTAATGCGATCATAAAGAGCAACGTCTAGTCTTTCTGTAACAGATCTATTTCCACCATTTAGAGACATGCCGATATGGTGTGGCGCAACGCCCAAACCAATAGCTACACGCTCTTTAAAATGATTTAAATATTGACTTGCATCTAGCGATGCGCCTTGTGATCCGATAACTTCTACGTCATGTCTAAAAGGAAGGATGAGTCCACCTTCAGCTCTTAGGTTTTCTATTTCTATAGCTGCTTGCGTAATTTCTTCTGGTTCTGCTGGTTGTTCAGCTGTTCCAATCTTATATTTGTAAAGCGGGAATAATTCTCTGTGAACAAGATTTTGAATATCTTCTTCAATTTGACGAAGAGCTATAACGTCATCTAATACGTTGATTAAGAAAGGCGTACCATAAGCTCTGCCAACTTTTCTATCAAAGTGTAAGTGGATTACTTTATCAGCTGTCCAAACTGGATTACCTTCAAGAGGCATGTAGGTAAGTGGATCTGTTTGTTGGCGGTATGATTTTGGCTTATTGTGTTTATCTCTAAAGATTCTAACTTGCTCAGTTGGAATTAAATAATAACCAATAATTGGCGTTTCGCCGCTCATTGGATTTAGCTTGTCTGGAAAATACTCACTTAAATCACCCCTTGCCTTAACGATGAAGGCATTAGAGAACTTGAATAGTTGATCAGATACTTCAATTAAAAATTCTATAAATGGTCTCTTCATGGCTATTTCCATGAAGTCTATTCTTTGCTTGAGGTAAGATACTGCTTCAGGATTTTCTGAAACTATATCCCAACCTTCTTTCCAAAATAGATCTTTATATTTTGAGATAGCCTGCTTTACGTAAGAGTCAGTATCAATAGCTTGAACTAAGCGTTCAAAGTCATAAGTTGGACGTTCAAATATGGCTCTTGAATTAAAGAAGTAGTTAGTACCTTGAAATCCAAGAGCAAGAGAGGCGACTTTCATCGCCTTGGACAAACCCTTAACTTGCTCTGGATCCAAAGACTTGTCAGAGAAATTGTTTGCGTTGTCTACTCTTTGAAATGGTAAATAATCTTTGATTGCCATGGTACGTCCTTATTTAAGCCTATATCTAATAGTAGACCCAATTTCTCTGGGCTGTAATTTATTGTTTTTCTGTTATTCCTGCGGCTTCAAAAGTTCTCTTAATAATAAGTTCTTTTACTGACTCCAGCCAAAAAACAGTTTCTGCCTCAGTAAAGTCACTCTTATAAGAAAGGTTCTTGTCGCTAATTTTAATCTCAACAACAAATTCTGTTTTTTGCTCTGCTTGTGGTGTGTCACTCATGATACGTGTTTCCTTTTGGATAAATTGATTTTATTGATCCAATAATATCATTCTTATTCTAAGGCTGCAAGTCGTGATTCAAGAGATTCTATTTTTTCATTAAGTTTTTGGACAGTTAAAACCAAGGCTGGAACTAAACCTTGGTAGCTAACAGATCTCAATTGATCTGCGTCTTTACCGTCTGGATCTTTTAGTTTGTGACTTGTTTCAAGTTGAGGAAATAGTTCCTTGAATTCATCAGCTATAACTCCAATTTGACGAAATTCAGACATAGACTCTTCATCGCGAGTACCAATATTTAACATATTGAACTCCCAGATTTTTACATCATTTAAAATCTTATCAACCCACTCATTTTTTGGTTCTTCTATATTTCTTTTTATTCTTCTGTCAGAAAGATAGTTATAAGTCAAATATCCATACCCAGATCCGAGTACGGGATTAGTTGCGCTGTAGGTAACGTCTGTACCGTCCCAGTCAATCGACATTTTACTACCGTAGGGTCCTGGGCCAAATGAAGCTCCAGCAAAATTGATTCCATCACTGAAAATTTCTGTTCCAACAGCACTTGTTCCAATTACAGCAACTCTGTCTGGGACTATATAAGACCAGTAAGTATATCCGTCTGCAAGCACGCCTGTTTTGTTTTCTGTTCTAGCACCAGAATACCCAAGATATAAATATCCTAATCCTGCTGGAGTCTTTAACGATCCACCAGCATCAATTTCTAATGCGCCAATTTTTCCAGAAGTAAATTGAGTATAGCCGTTTGACTGCACGCTAAATACTCCACCGTTAATAGTGAAAGTTCCACCAGTAATGCTTGCATTACTGATTTGCACATCTGTTGCAGTAACGCCACCTTGTGGAGTTACTCTAAACGGAGCACTCGCGAAAGTTGCATTACCCAAATACAAGCCATTTGTATCAGCTTTTAATATTGAAGAACCCGAACCTACAGATAGATTTCCCGTAAAGGTAAGGGCATCGACTCCGTTATAAGAAAGGTATTGAGTTGAAGAACCGACTTTAAATTCAGGATTTGTAATTACATTTCCACTTGTATCTGACTTCCATCTATTATCAGCATTAATAAATACCGACCCAGCTTTCAAACCACCTCTAATTGTGGTTGAATCAAATTCAGCGTAACCGTTTCCTTTAATTATCCATCCAGCTGTATTGGCTTCGTAATTTGAAGATTTAATTATCGAAGTTGGCCCCGCCAAAGTAATTGTATGAGCTCCTATTGTTCCAGCGGTAATTTTTGATGCAGTTAATTCTTGAATATGTGCTGACTCAATAAATGTTGTTGCTGTAGATGCAACTATTGGTGTCCACGCTGAAGTGTTACCAGATGTATCTATTGATTGCACTCTAGCAAAATAGAGTTTTTCAGTTGTTGTAGTTGTAGTAACTCCTGTGTTTGCGTCGACATTATTGGCTATTTCAGAATTTTGTGGAACATCAACAGTGATAACATTTGAAGTAGAAAATCCAGAAAGATAAGCGGTGTGTCCATCTATAACTACATATGTTGAACCACTTTGAGCTATGTCTTCTGGTAAATATACTTCGTAGTTATATCCTCTTAAGTCCGCTTCATTAGAAGGAGTAAAGCTGATCATTATAGATTTATAGTTGCCAACTATAGTTAAATCACCAAGTTCGGTTGGTTGAGTTACATCTGCTGGAATTGAAAATCTAATTGCAGTAGATGGATCTAATGTAACATTTAAATCTGCGTCTTTTGGCTTTACCGTTAAAAGATACTGTTTACCTGGTTTAAGATTTTGAATAGTTTTTTTAATTGTTGCCATTATCTAACTCCACCTATCGATTTAAATAATAAATCAGGATTAATAACTTGATCATTTATATCAAAATTATAATTCTTTAAAAAAGAAATTTTATTTATTCTAACTTCTGTACTGGTTGAAAGTACATTTTTATCGCCTAAAGTTTCTATTTCTAAACTATAATCTAAATATTCTAAATCTGTTTTTTCAAAAATTACTTGTTGCTTTTCTTCAGTCGAATAACAATCTATTTCAAACCAATCTAAAGCTGTTGTTTCTTTTTCGTTTTCAATTGCTTGGTTCACAACTATTCTAATTTTTAATTTTCCGTAAGATGGTCCAACTGTTCCGTAAATTCTAAGATTTGGCCCACTAAATATTCCTACTATTTTTGCGCCATTTTTTTTAGATACATTATTTACCCAATCTGTTCCATCATTAAAGTAAGCTAACTTATAGTAGCCTGTTGAAGATTTAGTTATTTCTGTGCTATATAAATTTATACTTGGTGGAGTAGCACTGTAATAGATGCTATATCCAGGACTAGCTTCAAATGCGCTTATTACATTGTCTGGGTACTCGATATACTGATAAACGTTTAAGCCATTTTCGGCAACTGGTGTTGCGTGGATATACTTAACGTAGTCAGAACCATAGTATAGATTATACTCACCAAGAGGAAGAGTATCTGCTTCATGGTTCTTTGCTGCTTTAAAATATAAAATTCCATCAACAACTTTAGTTGTAACTGGAGTTGCTGCATCGTTTTTTAAAGCGCTAGTATTCTCATAAACAACAATATAAGAGTGATCTTGTTCAATCTTTAAAAGATTTTCATTATAAACATAATTTATTTCTTTATTTCCTAAATCAACAAAAAGCCAATCATTAGCTGTTATGTAATCTTTTAGAGCGTCTATTATTATTCCGTCTTTTTAAGGGCGGATAATTATACTTAATTTGATTTGGAGAGCTAGCTATATTGCTAGTGTTGTCTAAATATTTAAACCAGGCCATATTATAACTCTACGTATAGTATCTCAAAATCATATTTGTCTTTAAATTCATCAGGTATTTCAATGCTGATGTTAACATCTGCAACTGGTACGCCTCCTGTTAGTATATCAGGTGTAAATGAATCTACGCTTATTATTACTTCTTTAGCGGCAGAATTGATTTGTTCAAGATTAATATCCATTCTTACAGATTCGTAATCAATGTCTATTGATCTTATTCTAGGTGAGCCATCAACGCCATTATGAACATGCTTAGAGATTTGAACTCCATCAACCCTAGCATCGTTTTCTACAAATATATCTCCAGTTATTGAACCACCAGATTTCATCAAATATTGAGGATGGCTATCTTGACCTAAATCGTCTAAAAGATTATGACTTGATTTTAAAGAGTTTATATGTGATTCATCTACGTATAAACTAGAAAGCAGTGCTGCATATTTATCGTTTGTGCTATTAGTAATAATCTTTCTTCTAGATATTGCTTTTGCTGATAATTGAGATATAAAGCTTGTATACTTTCGTCTTTCCAAGATAGATTGATAAAGTGAATCTATCTTAGTAGATGTATTATTTCTTCTTTCTAAAAGATCTGTTAAAACAGATTTAAAATTACCTTCTGCGGCTAATAATGCTATTGCTGCTTCCTCTGATAATCTAGGTAAATCTGTTTTCATGTTTGTAGTTCTAATATCAAGAGCAAAATCAGAAACTACTTTAGTCTTAAATTTTAATGATGGACTTAAATACTTGGAATAAAAAACATCACAGTTTGTTACCAGGTCCTTATGTAGTGTATCTAATTGACTATCAACTAATGTAGTTAATGAATTTACTTTGATAGAAAAAAATGCTTGAAATTGAGCGGCTTGCTTTTTAGTTGTTTTATCCACTTCGGATTCTGGCAAACCTGTTGGCGTTGCTGTGATTGATTTGGTAAAGAGTTCCTTATAGTGGCTTGCCATTTTGAGCCAGTATAAGTAGTACGACGCGACCTGTTGTTGTGAGTCATCTTCATAATTATCTCCAAAATCCGCACCAAGCGAAAAGTTGATGCAATTAGCTTCGTTGATTAAATACTTAATAATTTCTCTAAAATCATATATGTGTCCAAAAGTTGTATTCGAAATTAAATTATCATATTCTTTAACAAATTTTCTATATCCTCTTGTTTGAACGCCCTCTGAATAAAGGTATTGATCAAAGCAAATAAAAGATGGTGTTGGATATTTAAGTTCACCTAAATAACCTTCTACTTCTATTTTAGGAAATGGATGATCTACTTTATTTATTTCATTCCACACGTACGCGTGGGCTTGCTCTAGATTTGCATTATTTGATGGATCTAAATTAACTTGCTTTAATAAAATTTCCAAATCGTTTAGAAATTTATATAAATCTGTGATTATACTTTTTGCTTCTTGCCTTAAAAGATCAAGAGGAACCGAATAGGGTTGATCGCTTCCATAAGAAACTCCAGGTTGTCTAAAAATAGAATTTGCTTTTCCTGGGCTAAAGGCTGATTCGGTTGCACTTAATGAAGATGATTCTTCCATGGAGTAATCTAAATTAAGTTTTTCCTCTGAAGAAAGTTGGCTGTTTATACTGTTAATAGAAGACATAGTTCACCTTAAAACATTTTCCTAGAAACTCTTTTAGCTGGTCTACCCTTGCCAAAGCTTGGCATTAGCGGAGCGTTTCTTTTTGTAGTAACCATGATACCAGAAGACGGCTCTGGCTTATCATCATCTTCATTGACTGGATTTTGTTTTGGCATAAAGAAAGTATTTGAAAAGCTTTCTGTATTTTTAGCAACTTTTAATTTACTGAAGTCTCCATAGTTTTGAGTTATAGCTAATAAAGCTAACATAAGAGCGTCATGAGCGTGGTCTACTGCTGAACCACCAGCTTCAAAAACTGGTCTACCAGATTGAGTAGTTCTAACTACAACATATGAAATTAACTGTAGATATATCTCTTCGTCTGAAACTGGAAATACTATTTTTTCCCTTTCTAGATATTGAGTAAGATTGTCAACCATATAAGGTTTGATTTCTTTTTTAACTGGAAGCTTAGTGTATGGATCTCTAATTTCTATTGATTCACCAAATCCAATTCCCCTAACTCGATCTCTTAAATTAGACTTAGGGTTCTCTGTTCCATATTTTCTCAATAGTTCTACTTGAACTTCGCCATACCCACGGTCAACGTAGATATGTTTTGGATTGAAAGAATCATTTAATTCAACAATTCTATTAACACCATTAGTTAATGTGTACTCAGATTTATCAATTTCTTCTCTGTAAACTAATCTTACTTTTCCTCTAAATCTTTCATCCTCATAAGTGTCACTGCAAACTTCAAGAACAACTATGTTAGTTCCAGCACCGTATTTGTCCCAGTCAACACCAATGGTGTAAAAAGATCTAGCTGATTGAACTTCTGGAACATAATCCCAAGAAGGCTCAAGAAATGCTTTATCTACAAACTTTCTAGGATAAACACCTTCTGCGTCTTCTCCCCAGTCTGCTTCAATTTCATGACGATATCCCATCTCTGAATATTGTTCTCTAAATTCATCTTCTTGATCTTTAGAAAAATATGGGTTGCAATACGAAGGAAACCAGAACTCTTGGAATCTAGCACTTCTACACCATTCCCAGAATCTTTCTCGTCTACCAGTTGGAGTAGATGCACCAATGAGAACTTTATCTGGTTGGTCTTCTGCTGTCTTCTGGAGCATTGCATAAAGCGCGTCAAGGTCATCTGCGTGCATGTAGTCCATTTCGTCCAACACGATAACATGTGCTTCCTGACCACGAGCTACGTCTGACTTTCCACCTGATCTCATACCAGAAGTAAAGAATCGAATTGTGGAACCATTAGAAAATTGAATCATGAATTGAGGGCTAGTTACTTTTCTTGTTATTGAATTCATAACTATTTCATTCTTAGCTGCAAGGCGAAGAATTTCCTGATAAATTAATTCAACGTGAGATTTCATTGGTGCGATAACCAAACATCTACCATCTTTATGAGTGTAGCTATAGTGCAACAATGCGATAGCCATACTAAATGTTTTACCTAAACGACGACCAGCTCTTAATACTTTTCTTAGTGCAGGGTCTCTCAAAATCAAAGTTTGATAAACTCTTGTCTCAGCTTTTAGAAAATGTTTTGCCCATCTGCATGGGTCTTTAGCTATATGTATTTGTCTTTGTTGGTCTGCAGAAATTCCGCATGTTTAAAAGATTGTTATCTACTTCAAATGGCTCATCAACCAAAAGCGCAAGTTCTCTATTGGTAAACTTTCTTTCAGTAACTGGAGTTCCATCCATCCAGTTAATATGATTAAGTTTGTTTTCAAAAACCCATTCAATTCTATTTACTTGTTTTAAATATTCAGGGTCTTGTGCTTTGATAATCTCAAGCAGATCTTCTCTTGGAAGCTTTTCTAATTGCTTGCGAAATTCTTTAGTTTTGTCCATAGTATATTCTACCCGAAATGCGAAGCCATCATCGCACCTTCTGATCCTAATAGCGATCTGGCATTTAATCTACTGTTTTGAATTGCAGCAACGCCTCTTGCTCTAGATGTTGCTCTAACCTCATCATCTTTATAAGATCCAAACATTCCACCAGCCATGCTCCCTTGCATTGACTTCATGGCATCCTTGCCAAAATTAATTCCACCCTTAATAGCTTTTCCACCCAGTTTAGCTAATTGATAAGCCATATCCGCTGCAAATATTAAATTAACACCAGGTATTGCTGCTAATGCTGCTTCGCCAGCTACCGCCAAACCAACTCGTGCTCCACCAGCTTTTACTGCGTGCATTGCGCCTCTAGTGCCTAAAGATTTTAATATACCTTTTTCTACAACTTCTGTAGCCATTAAGCCCATTCTGTGACCAACTACACCTTCAGCCATAGAAGGAGCTAGATGTGAACCCATTGTTCCTAAGTTTCTAGACAATGCTCTGTTGTATAAAGCTGCGTTCTTTTCAAATGCTCCAGCCAATGGTCTAATCATTTTTTCTGCTGTTTCAGTCATCTGTATCTGACCAACACCAAATGTTTTCATTCCAGCTGTTCCCATTCCAGTGCGCATTTCTACACCACCACCAGATGTTAGTATCCCACGCATAAATGATCTACTTGCAGAACCCTGAACGCCTTCAGTCATAGCATACCTTCTAGCGCCTACCGATACAGCAGTTGCACCTTCTGCGCCCACTAGTGATGCGCCTAGTGCGTTTAAACCACCAGATTCAAATCTTGCTGCCATTGCTTCTGGTGTTCCCAATGTTGCTCTTGCTGAAGCTAGTCTTTCAGCCGCTGTTGAAGCAGGGCCGCCAAGCGTTCCACGCATATTGAGTCTAGCTGCATTTAAAACATCTTGTTTTGGAACTAAAGCCATAGGGTTGTTCATAGCGGTTATTCTTGCTATGTTCATATCAGCTCCAGCTGTTGATAAACCTCTAGCTGCTCTTCTTTCTATTTTATTAATGGCACCAAGTCTAGAAAACATTCCACCACTAAATTTAGGATTGGCTTGTCCGTCCAGTTAACATATTTCCTAAATTAGCAAATGCTCCACCGCTATGCGCTGCATAAAATCCTTGTCCCGTAGGACCAAACCTGCTTACGCTTGCGTGCCTACCAAATGCAAATGGATTTAATGTTAGGTTTTGTCTTCTAAAACCTTTAAACATTGGCGCTTTATAATCAAGCCTTGAAGCTGTTGCAACGCCTTCTCCTCCACTCATCCCAAGCATTCTGCCTAATCTATTAGAGCTATGCATTTGCTTTGGCCTAGATAACTTTGCGCCTCTTCTAGTTTGTCTACCAAATATATTTACTCCACCAACGTATGGACTTCCTGCTCTTTGTACTGTTGTCGGAGTTAACGCACCTTTTCTAAATGGTCTGAGTTTAGTTTGTCCCTTTGTCGCAAACATGCTTCTGTTATCTAAGAAGCCACCTTTAAGAATTGTGTTTTGACCTCTATACTGATTTAATCCAGCTACAAGGGGAATACTGGTTACACCAGCCATTGTTTCTTGCGTGCGCATAGCATCGCCAAGAAAACCTGGAATTTCTTGAGCGCTACCTGGTGTTTCTAAATCTTGAAAAGAAGAAATGTCACTCATTTATTACATTCCTCTTCTTAGGTTATGCATTCCGAGCACAATGCTTCCGTCTGCGTTTAAGTCTTGTGCGTTTCTTAATGAAACATTATTTGATCCTGAAACTTGTCCTGGATCATACTGCATGTTGTCTCTTCTTAAAACTCTTCCTTTTCCAACATAGGGTGATTCTGTAAAAAATCTTTCATTTCTACTTACATAACTATTAATCGCGCCACCAACAGCAGCTAAACCTAAACCAGCTCCAACTATTCCGCCAATTGCTCCACCTCGCAAAGCTTTAGTTGCCAGTCGACTACCTGCTGGATTTTTTATCATATTTCCAACCATTGCACCCGCCGTGGTTCCAAGACCAGCTCCAATTCCAACTGCCCCAATTGATCCAACCATTCCTGCGGTTCCAGCTCCACCAGTCATACCTGGAGCAACAGCGTCAAATACGCTACCTGGGCTTAACTTTCTACCAAGAAAAGATTCATCTGCATTAGGGTCACCAAAAGCTACATCCATAGCTGCGTCTCTTGCTGCTGGTAAAGCTTCCTTAGATAGTCCAGCAATAGCAGCTCCACCTATAATTGTGGCTGCGCCAACTTTAGAAGTTGCAGCTTTATAAGTGCCTTTTCCTAATTTTGCCAAAATTCCCATTATTATCCTCCGAATAAATGGGAATGCTTATCGCTTCCCATCATCGAGTGCCCTATCTTAGATCTATCTAAATTTCCTACAATACCAGCAGTAACTAACGGATCTCTCCTTGAAGAAGATTGATTACCCTTCATTAAAGCATCTTGAATACCATATGGCCTAGAACCAGACTCTACTGGTGCAACCTCTATAGTACGCTCATAAAGCTCATTTTCCTTTCTTCTTTGATTAAATTTATGAGCCCCATAAGCGGCAAAGCTTACTGCTGCTCCTATAGCTAGAGCTTTTTTATTTCTTCTAATAAACTCAGCTCCAGCTTTAATCTCTTGAGCGCCTATTCCTTCTGTAGCTTTTGTTCTTGCTTGTCTAGCTGCGCTAGCAAATGCTTCGTCTGTTCTTAGTAATTCAGCGTGTTCACCAAATGTTTCAAGTGCCGTTTCTCCAGCTCTAGCGGCTTCTCCGATAACGGCTTCTCTAGCCACATCATCAGCTATACCTTCTGTAACTTGTTTAACTCCAGTTCTAATGACCATGTCTTCGCCCTCAGTAAAAGCTGCACCGCCTGTATCTGATATTACCATTCGAGATGTTAGCGTTTTAGATTGTTCATCATTATAAAAGTCAATTCCGCTTCTTATAGCGTCTTGTTTCATAGCTTGAACTGCCGTTGCGTCGGTATTAGTATAGGCTACTATTCCACCTTCTCTTATCGTCGTACCTAGCTGCTCTACTGTGTTTTGATAATTCCTAACACTACTTACACCCCTACTTACAGCCTCTTCTGATTGATCATACGCTTCTAAGCGTGCGAGTCTTTTTGCCCCATTTAAAGAAAACAATTCTTCCACTAATTTTGTATCTTCAACATGTTCGCCAAAAATTGCTTTACCCAATGAAACAATATCATCTGCTACTTGTCCCTTTTGAGATACAACTCTAACCCCTTCTACTTCAGTTGCAAATCTTTTAACCTGAAGACCCATTACTTGTTCTGCTAAATCATTTAAAGCGGTTTCGTTTAATCCACTCGGATTAAAAACCATGTTAACTCCTTCTACTCCACCATTATTGTAGAAAGATTTATAAAAATTACTATATCTACTTGAAGCAAATGCTTTAGTGCCAATCTGAATTGACTCATCAGCTCTTCCTCTAATTACTAATTGACTAAAATCATCAGATGTCATAATAACTTTAGATGCTCTATTTACACTTTGTGATTGAGTTGGCAATCTCAAGTAGCTATTATCGGCAAATCCAGATGATCCAAACATTGAATTTTGACCTTGACCAGCAAACCATTGTAATCCCATTTCAGATAAAAGGTCCATATTTTCTACAGCTGCTCTATCTCCAGCTGATTCAATAGCTGAACTTATTGCTTGCAGTTTTGGGTTTGTTGCATTCTGCAATATAGCTCTTCCAACACTGCTTGTTGATTTAGCATTTTTTACAGCAAGTATTCGCGTTTGCATATCTACGTCTGCAAAAGGTAAACCTTTTTCTATTACGGATCTAGAATAAGCTTCTGGTGTCATCATTGTTTTATCTAATCCAGCAGTGATGGACAAAGATTCTGCCGACATAGGTTCCGCTGTTCGTGTTACAGTGCTAGCTATTTTTTTAGCGTCCACCATTTGGTCAAATTTTGTAGCTTGAATATTTGTAAAATGGATGTCATTAGTTCTCCATTGACCAGTATTTACTGTTGCTGAAATTTGTTCTCCAGCTTTTGTACTACCCAATACTATATTTTCAGTTGCTGTGGCGTCACGAGATTCTAATAATGTTCTTCTTATATATTCTCTAGCTCTTCCCTCTTCAACTAATTGAGTTTGATTATCACCAAAGTTTCTATATTCAAATTGTTTACTCTTTGCATTATAACTTAATTCGCCCTTTGCTCCTTCTGAAAGATTAAGTCCCAATTCAGTGTTTAGTGAATTATCAACTTGCAAAGACAATCTTTGTTGTCCAGCTGAAGTTTCAGATAAAAATTGAAATACCTCATCAGATACTCTATCTACTCCAGAAATATTTGTAGTTGGAGTTACTGCACCGCTTCTCACTGCCGATCTACGCATATATGCTTCAAATTGTGACATAGTTTTATCTTTTCTAATAAAACCATATTCTTCCGCCGCTTGCTTAGCCGCTCCATATTTAGCTGCATATTGTGTTGCCGCTTCACCCGTTAAAGTTCCAGTTGGTCTTCCTGGTGTTGGAAAACGTTGCAACTGAAGTTTTGAAGTTTGTATATACTTTGCAAGAAAATCTTCCAACATTGCGTCAACGTCAGCGGTGTGCATTCCTCTTTGACCAATTGTCTTCATTAAGCTTTCTGTCATTTCTGGAGATTCTTGTTCTAACAGTTGAATAAAGTTAGTATTCAACATTATATTCTGCATTGATTGTGGTGTACTTGCTCCCTTAGCTAAAAGTTCTGGAGCTAATTGAATTTCTGAAATAACTTGTTCAAGTGCTTGCCTTGAAGCTTCTGTCCCATCATCTATTACACTACCTAATCTTTCTCTTAGAATAACTTTTTGTTGATCAAATAATCTTTGAGCGCTTGAGTGTGTATCAAAAAAGAATGATGGGTCATCCATTCTTCTTTGTTGAAACTTTGAATAAAGTTCTTGAATTTCTGAGTCTTTATGAAATTCTGGTGTGCCAATTAATGTTTGAAATATTTTATCTAAGTCGAATATCTCTGCGTAGTGTCCACCAACTCTATCAGATTTGTTTACAAAAAGATCTAATATTTCTTTCATGTCGTCAATAAAAATTTTACCGCCATCATCAAAAGCAGCTCTTGATCTACTTAAAACGCTATCTACTCCAGATTCATCTAAAAGAGTAGCTTCAGACAATGGCATCTTTACGCCGTTTCTATATGTATGAGCTATGTCCATTTGTCCAGATCTAAACTGTTTATTCATAATAACTTTTGGCGCTGCTAAATCTTCATATAGTCCATCGCCAGTATATTTGACTCTTCTTTCGACAATAGAAAAAGCTCTAACCTGAGAGTCTACTGCTCTGCCAGTTGTTTCGGTGTCAAATGTATGAATTGTAAACTCTTTACCAATATCACCAACATCAAATCCTAACATGTTCATTGCACCAACTGGACCAGGTTCGGCTGCAGAAACTGGATTTATTCCATATCCTTTTGGAAAATATTTTTTACTTCTTTCATATTCTCTAATTGTAGAAAAAACGTTTGGAATTCTATTTCTACTTAATTTAATATCATTAATACTTTCTGCTCCAGTAGAAATGTTAAAGTTTAATTTTGACAAAAGATTAAGAAATGGATGCGTCCCTTGTCCAGCTGCAGTACCCGAAGATGGATCAACTATCAACTTAGTAAACATGCTATACGCGTTTTCTGTTGGAAAAACATGTCCAGGTAAACCAATTAAATCAGATCCAATAACTTGTTCTATCTTAGCAACTTCTCTTCTAAAGGAACCGTACAATGCGTCTTGTGTTTTTTTATTAAATATATCAAGAGTTAAGTGTTCTGAAGCTAAAAGATTTCTAATATTATTAGCGTTTGACGCTCCAACAAATTTACTTCTTGCTGAAGCCGTTAAATTTGCTGGATCAGATAATGCTGTTATATATTGATTCATCCAATTGTTTGCTGCAGAAATAAATTCTTCTGGTGAATCAGTTAAGTACGTTGCACCTATAGACTTTACACCCTCAACACCACCGACTAAACAATTGCCTTGCTATATCATTTGTAATTGGAGTTGTTTGTACCCCAATTTTTTTTCCACCATTTTTTGTTATTCTAGCGGATAAATTAACTAAATCATTAAAAGTGCTACGATCAGAGTGGATCATTTTTCTCGTCCGATTGAGTTTGTGCTTCTATGTAGTCGTCAACCTCATACGTTCCAAGCTTTTTGCGGATAAGTTTATTATTTTCTATTTCAACCATTTGTACCTTGTGAATAATATCCGAAATAGCTTGAGCCGTGTCAAGTTGAGTTTGTCCAGTTTTTGCTCTAGCTTCTCTAGTTGCCAGTAATTGATTACGTAAATCTTTTCTTCTTTTATGTAATCTATCTTCCAGCTCTACTGCAAGATGTAATTCTTTTTTAAGAATTGGTTCACCATCTTTATCTATGCCAATAATATTTTCTTGAATAAAATGTTCTTTAGCAAGTAGTTTTGTTTTACGCAAGTATTGAACTTCTTGATCAACTAAATCTCGAACCATTGAAACTTCAACTAAGTTATCTGGACTTACGTCTAATTGTTCCATATATTCACCCGTAAACTGAGAAACCATTCCCATTTCAATTGGACAAGCTTTTCCTTTAGGCGCTAAATTTTGTTGATGCAATGGGCATGTCTCTGCAAAGATACACTTGGAACCTTCACATCTCATTGGGATTGAAGAAAACATTGATGTTCTAGTTTTTTGTGGTCTGACTAAAGATACTGCTTTTTCTCTTTGTTCATCTGTCCATTCATCTGGAAAAAATAAATCAGGACGAAGTGACTCAAACTTGTCCATAAAAGAATTTTTATCTTCAAATCTTTCTATATTATTTTCCATTAAAATCAATCCATTCAGATTTAATAATCCCATCTTGGGCGTATGTTTGTATTAAACAACTTTTACAACCGAGGGCAATAGTACTCTTGTATATGTAATACTTGCTCACCTTGAACTACATCTTCGTAAACAAAGTTTAAATTGTAATTACATCTATCACAGTTCATGAGTGTTCCGAAAGAACCTTCATTAAACTTTTTTGTAGTTTTTCTGCAACTTCTACATTTTGCGCCGCGTTAACAAACATGCTAACCTCACGCATTTCGTCAGGAGTAAGCGCAGAAGAAATAATATACCTAGCGCCTTTACATATATCACAGTAAATATCCTTACCACCATTTGCTTCCAATCTTGCTGAAGCACATGAGCATGGTTCTATTATTTCAAAAAATTCTAAAGCTTGAGCTAAATCATACCATTTATTTTTAAACAATTTTTTTGTTTGTTCTTTATAAGCTCTTAATTTATATGGATCATCCGACAACAAAGTTCCCATATCTAAAGCTTGTTTCATTAGATCATTTATTGTTTTGTATAAAAAGTTTGGTAATTCAAAATTACCGTTAACATTTATAAAGTTCTTCCAATCACTCACAACATAACTCCTAACATTTAGATATATTATATTATATCACTTTATATTACATTCCTGTCATTCCACCACTTGACCTAGGGGAAATGCCGTTGGCACCAGAAGATTTTCCTCTCATTCTTCCAGCGGCGTACATTCCACCCATTCCTATACCAGCACCCATTGCAAACTTTCCACGTGTAGTTCCAGCAGTTCTGCGCATTGATGAACCAATAGCTGCTCCTCTTGAGAATCCACTTTTAAAGGCTCCACCTAATCCACCTAATCCAGCCATAATATTAATCCCTTAGTACATTGGGTAGTTTTGACTACCTCTACGACGAGACATAGCTGCTGCACCAAGGCCAGCTGCTCCCATTGCTCCGCCAGCAGTTCTCAATGGATGAGCTTGCATTACTTTTCCGGCATTATTTATGCGACTTCCGATAGCTCTACCAGTAGATCCTTTAGCGGTGTTGTTCATTATTCCAAGACCACCTCTTCTGACGTTTGTGGCTATAGAAGTCCCCATGCCCATCATTTTTCCAGAAACTGATTTAGGAATTAAACCTGTAACAGCTGAAGACATTCCCATGAAATTCTCCCTTTATTTAAAACTATACTTATATAGTAATTAAATTAAGCTGTAGTTGCTGCTTTTGAAGGTTTCTTTAGTGTAAAAATGAAATTATCATTTTCATCTTTGTAAGATATCTCAAATATGGTTCCACGTGGTGGAGTTGATTTAATTAATATATCAGCTAACTGATCTTCCATTTTCTCTCTACGAACTTGAGCCAAACCTCTAGCGCCCTTAACTGTGTCAACACCTTTGTCTAAAAGAGCAGATATAACTTCATCAGTGTAATTTATGCTGTAGCCTTTTTTGGATAATTTATCCATAATTACAGACATTTCAAGTTCTGCGATCTTTTCAAGATTATCTCTATCTAAATGATTAAAAATAATAGTTTTATCTAACCTGTTAATAAATTCTGGTCTAAAGTGTTTGCGAATAGCATCAAGTGTATTTTTTTCTACCATTTCTTTTGCTGGCATTTGAACTGTTCCGTTTTTAGAATGGGTATTCTTATTAAATCCAGTTCCACCAGAAAGTAAGTAATCAACAGTTTTATCGTTGCCTAAGTTTGTAGTCATGATAATAACAGTATTTAAGAAGCTTACTTCCTCACCTTTGCCATCTGTAAGAATACCATCTTCAAATACTCGAAGAAATGTGTTCCACATGTCAGCGTGGGCTTTTTCCACTTCGTCTAACAAAACAACAGTGTGCGGGTGCTTTTTAACTAGATTAACTAATTGACCACCTTCATCGTGACCAACATAACCAGGAGGCGAACCTATAAGCTTTTGATTCTCATGCTTATGTTGAAATTCACCACAATCTATTCTTACCATTGGATACTCTTCACTAAAGAGATATTTATGCAATGTGTTTGCTAAGTGCGTTTTACCTACTCCAGATGACCCAGCAAATAGAAAAATACCTAATGGTCTATTCTTATCATTTAAACCAACCTGCGATCTCTTAAGAGCTGAAACAACTGAAGAAATAGCTTCATGTTGTCCAATCACATTTGTCTGCAAATGATCTTCTAAACCAAGAAACTTTTGTCTTGATACTTTCTTAGGTTTAGGTTTATTTGATTTAGCATTTTTTGAATATAGTGAATCTTTATATCTTTTTGCTAGTTCAGATTCTATTGCAGAAAAATCTTTATCTATCTTACTTTCTGGTGATGCGCTAGCATAAGCTAAATCTATCCATAAATCTATATCTAATCCGCGGATTAAGCATTACGCATCCGTTATACATTGCGTCTATACAGCGCTCTGCTGCATCACGAGACATATGGCGCAGTGCTTCCGTTACATCTGATTTAACATTATAAATAACATGTTCTAGTACAGCTAGTTTGAAATCCTTGGGTGATTTAACGTCTAAGTCTTCCATCAAAGATTCAATATCTTCTGGATCTAAAACCTTATATTTTATATAAGTTGCTAACTCAGGAACATAGATTTGATAAACTTTCATCATCACCCCCTTAACTGTATGTTTGGTGATGGAATATATAGTAACCCATTTATCCTTACTCTAGCAAATTCTTGGAGAAACTGGTAAGAGATTCTCTCAACTAAGAGAAGTAGATAATAATGTTCTCTAATTTCTGTTTTCCCCTTAGAGACATTATAACCAGGTCTGTCAAAAAAAATCAAGAAATTTTTCTACTTTTTTGAGATTTTTTCTATTGATGGACATTCTTCTGAACATGGGCCAGCATATGACCATATTTTTACTAAGTCTGCTGCCGTATTAATTCTTTGTTTTAGAAGATATGCAGCCCTTCTGTAATCGTTATCTAAATCAACATTTCTTGCCACAACGTCTCTCTTTCAATGCTTAACTTCTGTATAATGTACCGTCCAATTATATCAGCAAGCAAGAACGGAAACATGTACGTGAATATCGTAGATCAAAGTTATTTACTCAAATTATACGCAACGCTTGAAAAAGTAAAACAAGCACAGTTAGGTTTGGATAATGAATCTAGAATTGAATACAGAAATTTAGAAAAAGCACTTGTTAAAAAGATTAAAGAAGTGCAAGCAACATTGAGAAAACCACTAAAAGAAACTATGGTATAATACAGCTATGGAAGAATCAAAAGCGTTAGATATGGCCATCGCTTTGCTTGATAAGCAATTTGGCGTAGGCACAGTAATGAAGCTAGGAAATGCAGAAACCCAAACTTGGCCAGCAATTTCAACTGGAGCACCAACCTTAGACAGAATTTTAGGAATTGGTGGATTACCAAGAGGCAGAATTGTTGAAATATATGGACCAGAATCTTCTGGTAAGTCAACTATTTCACTGTCATTAGTAGCACAAGCTCAGAAGATGGGATTACGTTGTGCATATATTGATGCTGAACATGCATTAGATCCTGCTTATATGATGGATTTAGGTATTAACTTAGATGACTTGTTGCTTGCTCAACCTAACTATGGTGAAGAAGCATTAGAAATTGTTGATAAGTTAGTAAAAACTGGAGAACTTGGTCTTATTATTGTTGACTCAGTTGCTGCTTTGGTTCCTAAGGCTGAATTAGAAGGCGAAATGGACGCTAATCAAATGGGTTTACAAGCCCGAATGATGGCAAAAGCCCTTCGTAAGATCACTGCATTGGCTAATGATAATAAAACTCTTATTGTTTTTATCAATCAGATCAGAATGAAGATTGGTGTAATGTTCGGAAACCCAGAAACAACACCTGGTGGACGCGCATTGCCGTATGCAGCATCTGTTCGAATCGATCTTCGTAAGAAGGAAGACATTAAGAATAAAGAAGGTGACTCAATCGGTATCAAGGTTAAGGCTAAGGTTATCAAAAATAAGATGGCTCCACCTTTGAAGATTGCTGAGTTTGATATTTATTATGGAAAAGGCGTTGACCAATACGGATCAATCATGGATTTAGCATTATCAATGGGCATCTTTGCTCAAAAAGGTGCGTGGATTTTTCTTGACGGAGAAAACTTTGCTCAAGGTAGAGAAAATGCAATTGGTAAACTAAAAGATGACGCAAAACTGTTTGAACAACTTAAACTGAGGGTAGAAAATGAAAGCAAGACTACCAAAGATTGAGCCGTGCATTGAATGCCCATACCCAACAAATTTTACAGTTAATACATTAGCGGTAAATGGAGCCCAGGAAAAATATGCTGTTCACTGCAGAGAATGTGGTGACAGCTGGATTGAAGAAGTGGATGCAAAAAATGGGAATTAATCTAAAAGATATAGAGAATTACTATAATCATGACGATTGGCGTTTATTCAATCCTAATGATTTTAGTGCAATCAACACTTTAGATGTTGAAGATGAGAATATTGTTGATGATAATCAATTAAATCAAACTGATATCTATATTCAAAATTCAAAAGATCATGATGATTTCATTAATATACTAAGTTATTTAAGAATTGTGTAGAACAAGGTCAGTACTAATCTTATAAACAATCTAATAACAGTTAGACCAAAGAAGTGGACGCAATAAAATGAATATAAATTTAAAAGACGTACAAAATCATTATAACGGTGATGACTGGTGTTTATTTGACCCTAGTGATTTTAATACAGTTTCTTCTTTTGAAGTGAAGAATAATACTTTATTAGAAGAACATGACAAGGATGATTTTGATCAGGTTGCCTTCTACATAGAGAGAGCTAAGAATCGTCCTTACTAATTCCGCGACCTTTCGCCGCAAAAATTATTTTTTATTTTTTAACAAATTAAACGGAATATACATAGGTACTATTAATAATACTTAAAGATTTGGAGTCGTCATGGACTTTTGGGAAATGATTCAAAAGATAATACGTGGTGGCGATGACGATGTCGAAGCTGAAATAACTTATAATGACGCTCTGATTGAATATGATCCAGAGATGTTAGCTCAATATAATTATATTATTACAGCTCATGCTGCTGATGACGATTCTAAGCTAACTATTAGCTTCTTTAAACCAGAACAATGGGAAATGGTCCTAGCTACAGCCGAGCTCACTGGCTCGACTGCAGAGGACATAGTGCGTGGTTTAGGTAATGATGATGTACATCAAATTATAATTGCAGCCGATGACTGGGACCCAGATGACGGCTTAGATGAATTGTTCTAGTCTTTTACTGAAATAAGCTTATCTTGGATCATTCTATATTGAGTTGGTGAGTTTGGTTGCATGTATAACATCTCATAACTACCATTGACTAATACTCCATTGGTTTCAAGAGCAAATCTCTTGTTTAAGGCTGGAGATAACTTTGTAGGTATGTATTGATTTACGTGAGCGATATTGCTATCTGTAAATTTCTTATCATTGCTATAGAAATTATATATCTTTGTATGGTCTTTGATACCTTTAGTGATTACATTCTCATTTTTAATTGCGCTAAAGTCAAAGTTGATCAAAACCGCCGCATCAAAGATGATTCCATAGTCCGAATAAAGATCAAACATATATAGAGAGTCTTGTCCTAATCCTATAAATGCTCTAGAATAGTATTTAGTCTCCCAATGTATGGAGAGTTTATAATAATACTCTCTTGTTTTAGTTTTGATCTCTTCTGGAGTCATTGTGGATCTATCGTGGTGATCCATCAACGTAATTATATGTCCATCTTTAAACTCATTGACAAAGTTATTGCCTATAGGGGCATTAAATAACTTTTCTGAAGCACAGACGAAGTGTGGATTAAACGTTGTAATTGGTCTGAATTGTGTCATATCATTTGTATTCATAATAAATCCTTTTATCTATTTGGCATTGTTAGGTTGTAAAGAGATGATCTTAGTAAGCTTCGTAAGCATAGTTGTCTGTGTCGAAATCTACGTCGTCGTAGTCTGCACTTCTAGCTCCATATGAACCGAAAGCTGATTCGTAGATATCTTCGATATCATTCATATCGTAGAGTTCCTCTGAGCTTATGTCTTTTGCGGGGGCCATTTTTTTGTTTGTCATATGTTTTCTCCTTGTTAAGTGTATCGGTTGTTTATGACAAGAGGAAACCTATCAGGGTGTTTGAGTGAATTGCAACTCGTAGAGGAATATTTCTTGAATTTTTTTTGGTAACCTATCTAAACATATAAAACTCTATATGTAATTTTATTGGGGGGAAAATTTTTTGACCTGGAGCTTATATGAAGATGTATAAGGATATATAAATTTTTAAATAGATGAAATATAGGGAAAAAATATGAGAGGGTAATAGTTATTATACAGTAGAGTGTTATATCTTTAACACGCCCCCTACTGTATACCCCTTTGTATATATAGATGTTTAAATATCGGCGTGAGCCGATTGGCTCGACCAACAACACATCTAGTCACAAAGGAGACTCAAGATGAATTACAGCACTTACAATTCCGGACTCAAGTCTGGTGTAAAGGTACGCTCAGCCATCACCAAGGGCTCTGCTGCAACATCCAATGTTGCTGAAGCAGGCTATTCGGTAGTGGCAGGCTTTGCTCGTGGACTCTTCGCATCACAGCGAATCAAGTCCGCTGCTAAGCCACAGCGCCCTGTTATCACCATCAAGTAGTCCACATTGTCCACCCGTTGGGTAGTTACCTCCGTTCTGGGGGTAACTACTCAACATTATCTAGTTATTCATTTATTCATTCAAACATTAGTCTCGTGAAAGGAGACAATCATGACAACATCAATCAGCAAGCCATGGGCATACGACATGTCCATGGAGAAGTGCGTAGGCTCAGTAGGTAATGACTTGTGGTTTACCGCCAAGTCCACAAATGGCGATTCTTCAGATTCGCTACATGTGTACATCCCTACTGACCTCGAGTCACTTCAAACACTTAGCCGTGCAATCAACATCCTGTTGTTTGAACATCACGGCGTCAACAACTACTAATCATCGTTGGGTAATTTACCTCACCTTGTCTGGAGCGCCCCCTGCTCCGGACTTGGTGGGGTACTTTATTTACCCACATACATTCTTAAAAGTATTTATATACTTTTTACGAAATATCGGCTTGACCGATTATCAAGATTACAACTGGAGGTTGTATGAAACGTAATGAAACCTTTGCTACGTGTACATTGTGCCACTTAGCTCTTAGGCCGGCAGAAGGACGCATCCTTTGGGATGAGGGATTCTACCGTACTTTCTGTATGGAACATGCAGAAGAGCTTTTAGCCACACGTGCTACACGCCGGCTCAAGAAGAAGAACGCTGGGATTACTCCCATGTTCTAGTAGAGTGAACCACCTTCGGGTGGTTTACTTTATTTCTTCTATACATTTTAAACATATTATACACATCAATTATAACCCAAACCATGTACTCAACATACCCTACAGGTGTGCATGTACATGCGTGTGTGGGTTATTTTTAATTTATTGTATGTGTATTATTATTTGTTTTCTTAAAACCTATTATACAATTCAAACATAACACATATAGCATAACTGCACCCAAGATACCCTTCTGGGTGCATGTTATGCGTGTGTTTGTTCTTAGTATTAGTATTATTATTTATAATATACTTATACGTTAAAACTTAAATACATCTTAAACTCTACTCACTAAAACTTAGATACATCTTAAGCTTTATTATTTTATTCGAAATAGCGGCAAGCCGCTGGAACCAACTTCACGGCTGTCTGCCATTGTAGACATTATTTGACCCTCAGGAGGTCATTGTGAGTATCGTATTACAACTAAACTCTGTATCGGCTCAGTCCGGTACTGGTATCAAGTTCCTTGCCAACTTTATTGACCGTGGTGACGCTGTATTGCCAGCGTACTCGGACAAAGTCACGGATAAGTCCGTGGTTATTTGGTTGGACAAGCAAGTCAATGGAAAGGCTTTGGCCACCACCATTGAAAGTCGGATTGCGGAAGCAAAGTCTGCGGGTAAGGTTTACCACCTCACGCTCAGTGCTTACCGTGTTGACATTGACGAACCAACTGTTGGTAAAGACGGCATCCGTGTTTACCAAGCAGTGGAAGTCAAGCCAGCATCTGGTGCTTCCATCTCTGGAGCAATCACCGACCGCCTTGTTGTGGAAGTCGGCAACCTGTAATCTTCAGGTTGTAGTTCGCTCGTTGTATGTTGCGGGTCGGGTTCATCCCGGCCCGTGACAGCACGACCCAGATACGCACGCAACTTCACTTAGATACCAACCAAAACATCCCAAATCAAAATCATTTATCTCATACAAAGGAGAGATATATGTCATCACCAACATCCAACACAGCTTTGTTTGCCGCCGCAAATCAAGCACTTATCAATCACTCTAAGGCATTCATTGCCTACCAGAATACTCTTGTTCAATGGACAGCACCAGATGGTGTAGTCTACATTGACATCTATCCGGTAATACTACAGCTCAAAGCTGATTACCAGATATAACATGTCTTGTTCGGTTGGGCACCGCATCAAGCAAACATACATAGCAGATTCATATCAGGACTAGTAACTCAGTTACATATAGTCATTGTGCTTATGCACTGCTTACCTACGGTTTATGGTCTTTCCGTTACAAAAAAGACCTTCTTCTCTATACAAGTATATATGCATATACTTTATAAAATATAGAAATATTGTTAGAAGAGCGACTAATACAGGCGCTTGCAGGGGGGTACCCATATGCTAGAGGCATAATGATAGCTTGTTGGACTATTACAGGCCACACTGCTAGATTATGGGTATCTCCCTTCCCCTTCTCAGAAATACCAACTAATGCCAAACTAATCAAAGGAGATAATATGGCTATCAAAGATGACTCATTCGATGTCATTCTCATAGACACCAAAAATGGTCT
>Ga0078894_10000466_pt1 | contig 28118 bp, 19 predicted proteins | sample LauGreSu1BDMLBSD_2_FD_67506 | JGI IMG/M metagenome (GOLD analysis project Ga0078894, IMG submission 67506) | Freshwater lake microbial communities from Lake Michigan, USA - Su13.BD.MLB.SD (version 4) (version 4) | ecosystem: Environmental > Aquatic > Freshwater > Lake | place: Lake Michigan... | reverse complement strand
CTGTTGCAGGTCTTGTCGAACTTGATGACCACCATTCTGTGGTTTGCAGACCCAATGCCAGTATCCGGTTCCGCACACTCGGGAATTGCGCATCCTGAGGCCGTTTTCCAGGGATCTGACATCCGCCTATTGTTCATTGCCTTCGGGAAAACGCGTCGTCTTCCATGTAGCCAATGGTTCGGTCTCAGAAAAAGCGCGGCTTTCAAGAGTTCCGGCGTGGATGTCTATCGAGAGGGAATCAATAACTCCGGCATGTACGGTAACAATATGCCCGGGAGCCACTGGGAACCACTGCTGCGGCATCTCTTTACCGTCAAGTGTCATGACACGTCCGCCGGACGCAAAGTAGAAGTCGTTTTGCCACCCACGTCGGATTCCCTTCCACGTGATCCTGGTAGGTTCTTCCGGGATTTTCGTGGCTAACTTTCCCTAACTTTCAGGCTCAGTGCTCCACAGAACAACAAAATCCGAATTCGATCGCACTCAAAGTTGCGAAGGCGTCTTGCCGCAGACTTGATCGCCTGAATCCGGCTTTTCAATCCGTCGGCTGCTCCATTGCTGATCGGCGAAGAAAACCATGTCAGGTTTCCAGCGATTCGAGTCTTCAGCATCTGACCTGGTTCTTCTGGCAACTTCGTGGCAACACGTTGAATTGATTGGTGTTTTCAAAATGCAACGATCCGTGTTTTTGGAGTCGGATCTATGGACATGTTGTCTCGTCACTATCATCAGTTAGTTGGCTTGAATTCGGACTGGGCAATCTCGCATGTGCAGTTGGATGTGCAGAGCCAGACGCTGACGTTGTCTCTGGAGTTCGTTGGCACTCGTGTGGTGTGCCCGGAATGTGGGGCTGAGTGTTCCATGAAGGATCATGCAGCCGAGCGAAGGTGGCGGCACCTCGATGCGATGCAATTTCAGACGACGCTGACCGCCCGGGTTCCTCGCTGCTCATGCGACCGGTGTGGCGTCAAGACAATTTCAGTTCCGTGGGCGGAGAAGCAACGGAGCAAGGTGAAGGCAGTCTGCATGGATAAGTGGCAAGCCTATGAGACAAGCACAGAGCGAAACGTCCCGCAGGCCCGAATCGTGCATGATCGCTTTCATGTCGCAAAGTCTCTGAACGAAGCTGTTGACAAGGTCCGTCGTACGGAACACCGCGAACTTCAGCGGGACGGTGATGATCGGCTCAAGGGCGTTCGACAGATCCTGCTGTTCAATCCGGAAAACGTGGGTGGGGAAAAGGATGAGGAGCTCGCTGCATTGCGGAAAAGCACACTGGCGACTGGCCGAGCATGGAGCCTGAAGGAGATGTTCCGTTTCTTCTGGCAGGAAACCGACGCGGTTGGTGGTCGAGCTTTTTTTCAATCATGGTATGCCTCGGCGATTCGCGGCCGGTTCGATCCCGTCAGGAAGGTCGCGCGGATGCTGAAGACCCGCCTCGACAGAATCCTGACGTGGTTTGCTTCGCCAATCAGTAACGGAGTCGCTGAAGGATTCAACAGCCGGATTCAGTCGATCGAATCCGCGGCGTGTGGCTTTCGTATCTTTGAACACTACAGAATTCGAATTCTGTTTTACTGCGATAAACTCAACCTGAAACTCAGTGAAACTTAGCCAAGAAAATCCCAGCAGAACCGATCAGAGAGCCTCGATATTAAAATCGCGGTCCGCATGATGAACGGCGACATCAATACGGTATCGTCGGCAAAGCGATAGATCACACGATACGTCCCGTGGAAAATCTGTCGATATTGATGACTGTCGTCTTCTGGCAGACACGACCCTGATTCCGGCTGAGATGCAAGGGAGTCAATTCGAGAAATCATGCGGGACGCAAAGCGTCGGGCTCTGATGCTGAATCCCGACTGATGTAAAGAATGAGGGCCTCGATATCTTCGAGAGCGCGGGGTGCCCAGACTATTGAAGCCACTGGCTGAGCCTTTGCTTTGCAGCTTCATGCGGGATGCCCTGACCCTGAGATAACTGCTTCTCTGCCTGCTCGATCTTGTCCAGCAGGTGCAGTTGTTCGATCAGGGAATCAACGTCAACGACCTCGGGAAGGCCGGAAACAACCTGTTCCAATTGCGTTTTCTTCATTTCCAGCGATCCTCTTTGTCACACCAGCCAGTCTCTCTCTGAAAATGATACCATTGAGATCATTGGCAGTCGACCGGAAGTCGCTGAATCCACTCGGGAAGTGCGACCAGCAACTGATCGCCCGCCTGACTGCAATCTAGGCTCCAGGCAATCCCCGCCTCTGTAACCCTACCCCCCATCCACTGTATCCACAGCCCTCATACTGACTCGGTTTGTGTTTTCTTCAATCGAAACAGTTGACCGTGGGTGCGGTTTGTGTCTGGGAGGGCGTATCCGTCGCTGCGTTCTACTACTGGCGGAAGAAGCTGGCCAGTGGCCAGCCGAGGTGGCGAACGACGGGGAGTCCGGTGGCCACGGAAGTCGTTTCGCAATCGAGTGGCCCACGGAGCCGGAAGCCCTTCCTGCCGGTCCGTGTGGCAGAACGTTTTTCAGTGACTGCTGCCGTGCCGGGGACCACAGTCCAGCCCCCCACCTCGTCAGCTGGTCACCTCGTCAAACGGCGGGCGCAGACACTGTCCCGGCGCTGCCAGCCCGGATCGAAATCCGACTCACGAATGGTGTCTGCACCTTTGTTACCGGGCATTGAACCGGACACGCTGCACACCTTGATCAGCACAGCTCTGAGGCACGACCTTGATGTCTGGGCGTATCTGCAAGCTCCGCTCGGTTTCAGCGAATGATGGGCCGGACCTTCATGGAAGGTCCGGAAATTCAGGGAATACATGCACCAAAACGTGATGTTGTGTCAGGATGGCAAGTGTCCTGGGGTCCACATTCGTCCGCGCGAGGGTTTCTGCCCAATCTGTTGCGACTGCGGCCGCAAAGGCCCCGTGTGTGACCATCTTCCGAAAGCTCGGTGATTCGAGTTCATAACGAACGCTGTACACGGGCTTGATCGCTGCTCGTCACACGACATCACTTCGAGAGATTCTGAAGCTCAACGGAGACAGTGCGCGCATGGCTGTCTCGGGACGCCTTCCAGCGATTCCGGGAATACTGCTCTCCGGCATGGGCGGGCAAGTTCCTCGATGAGCGGGCAGATCGCACCATGCGTACGCTGTCCGAACACCAGTTTCACAGTGTTGAAACTTGAAATACCAGCCCCGGGTTGCTCGCCTTTCGGAGAGGTTCAATTCGTCTCTGAACTGCCCCTTTCTGCATCTCAATGACTGCTACAGGTATGCGACAGCCTCAGATTGACTCGTCGCTCCGGGAACTTCAAGCCAGTCTTGATCAGGCAAAACTGCGTCGTGCAGCGTCGATGTCGATTGCTGAAAAGCTGCGTATGGGAGCGGATCTGTACGACGAGTGCATTCGCTGGCAGAGGCACATCATTCAGGCGGAACACCCGGAGTTCGATCCCGTGCAGGTGGACTCTGAACTGGACCGCCGGCGGGTAATTCGGCGGAAGCTCAGGGATGCCGGCCTTGTGCAACCATGCCCTCCAAAGGCCGCTGGTGACGATGACCAGCTTTGACTGCCTTGCCGAAGTCCTGCGTGCGATTCACGCACAGCAGATCCCTTATATGCTCACCGGAGCGTTTGCCAGCAATGCGTACGGCTATCCACGTGCCACACAGGACGCCGATATCGTCATCGAGTACAGCGAGGGTGTGCTCCGCCGACTTCGTGAAACGCTCGGACAGGATTTTCAAATCGATCCCCAGCCAGGCTTCGAGCTGAAGACCGGAACCATCCGAAACCTGCTGGTGCATTTACCGACAAAGTTCGAGGTCGAACTGTTTCGGCTTGGGACAGATCCCCATGACCAGCAGGGTTTTGCCCGTCGGCGGCGACTGTATCTCGCAGAGTTGCAGGCCGAAGTGGTGATTCCCACAGCGGAAGACGTGGTGCTTCAGAAGTTGCGCTGGCAGCGTGACAACAATCTGGCGGATGTCCGCGTTGTGATTGCCATCCAGGCCCACGCTTTGGATTGGTCATACATCAACCGCTGGGCAGCAGAACATGGCACTGTGGAACTTCTGCATCAGGCGCGGATGGACGTGGGGATCTGAGCTGTGTTGCCTCACTTCGGGAAGGCGAAGCTCCTGCTGAGCCGAACTGCTCGTCAGGCGGTTGAATCCCGCGGCTCGGCGGGAGCCTCGCCCTCCCAGGTTTGGTTGCGTCGCCCTCCCAGGGGGAACCACCGAGCACTAATTTGGTGTCCCCCTTCAGGACAACATCCGTTGGCTTCCGCCAACGGCACGCCTGCGGATGCTTCTGCAATTGGGGTTCTTCACCCGAATCTATGGGTAAAAAGTGTGCGTGAAAAGCTCCGCTCGGGCGTCTGGGGGCCGCACGTTCGTTGCCGCCAAAATCAGACAGTGCATGGCTGCCTCGCCATTTTTGCGGCTTAACGCTTTGCTGACGGTGATCATGGGCACCGCTGGCCTGCGACCTGTTATCCCGTGCGGCGCTGGAAAATTGCCGATTTCAGCAGCCCCAGTTTGTTCAGACAGAACTGCAGCATCACCCACAGTGTCAGCAAACCATAGCGAGTACTGCGGCGAAAGTTGATACTGCTGGCTTCCGCAAAATAACGGACAGGTACTGGTATGTCGCCAAGGCGAAAGCCAAAGAATACCGCCTGCGCCAGAAACTGGGTGTCAAAGACGAAGTCGTCCGAATTCAGACTCCACGGTACCGTTTCCAGAACCTCCCGCCGATACGCACGAAAACCACTGTGGAAGTCTCCCAGATTCTGTCCCAGAATCACGTTCTCAAAGATCGTCAGACAGCGATTGGCGATGTACTTCCAGACCGGCATCCCGCCTTCCAGCGCTTCGGCTCGCGTGCGAATCCGTGAACCCATCACAAAGTCCACGTTGCCCAGACGAATCAGCTCGGCCGCCACCGGGATGACTCGACTGTCATACTGATAGTCCGGATGGATCATGACCACGATATCGGCACCGCGTCGCAGCGCTTCGGTGTAACAGGTTTTCTGGTTGCCACCGTAGCCCGTATTTTTCTGATGCTGAATCACGGTCAGTCCCAGCCTGGTGGCTACTTCCACGGTCCGATCGCGACTGCAGTCGTCCACCAGAATGATTTCATCGACCGTCCCGGCTGGAATATCACGCAGCGTGCGTTCCAGTGTGGTTTCGGCGTTGTAGGCGGGCATCACAGCCACGATCCGCGGCTTGTGCGGCATCTGACGACTGTGGAAATTCTCAGCAGCAGCCGAAGTCATAACCAGAATCCGAAAAAAAGATCAACGCGAAATCCTGTGCGCGGCTGCAGATTGCATCGCCACAGATGTTGACAAAGAGTAGTCCACGCAGAACCGGGACGACACCGAAAACAGGGTTTCCGGCCTCAGGGTTTCTTCCTTCGGGAGGGCGCAGCTGGTGCTGAGCCGAATAGTTCGTCAGGCTGCTGAATCCGGCTCGGCAGGAGCCTCGCCCTCCCAAAATCGAATCCTGCGGCTCGGCAGGAGCCTCGCCCTCCCAAGGGGAACTACCGAGCATCAGTTCGGTGCCCCCCATTCAGGACAACACCCGTTGGCTTCCGCCAACGGTGCGTCTTCGGATGCCTCTGCAAGTGGTGCCTTTCGTAATCCAAAGCCCCTCGTGTTGAACCGGATTTCACTTTTCGGGCGAGGACTTCAGCAGCGGAACTGCCGCAGTGCCTCAGCCAGCCGCTGAATCTCGTCCGTCGTATTGTAGTGCAGTGCTCCGGCGCGGACGGTACCACCGGGCTCCAGTCCCGCAGTCTCCGTGAATGGCAGTGCGTAGGCATTGCCATTCCAGACGCACAGTCCGCGTGCGGCCAGCCACTCAGCTACAGCTCGCGGTGTGCAGTCCGGAAATGTCCACGAAAACGTGGGAACTCGCCCCGCCACCCGCTGTGGATCGGTAATGCCATGAATTCTGATGCCGGGAACAGACTGCAGTCCGGCCAGCATTTCCAGGCTGAGCGTTCGTTCGTATTCGGTGATGGCTGCAAACACCAGATCCAGTTTCTGGCGGCGGTTCAGTCCGGTTGTGGTTGCGGGCAGCAGATCGGCCAGTGACGCGAGGTAATTGATGGCAGCGGCGGTGCCGGCAATCGCTTCCAGCGCCCCGGTGCCGGTCATCCACATGCCTGGCAACGTATCGGGTGCGGGACGCAGTTTCCAGGGTCGCAGTTGTTGCAGCAGTTCCCGTCGTCCCCACAGGATTCCTTCGTGAGGTCCGAAGAACTTGTAAGCGGAACAGGCCAGAAAGTCACAGTCCAGCTCCGGCACCGAAATCCGGCCATGTGGGGCGTAGTGTACTGCATCCACAAATGTCAGGGCTCCAACGGCGCGGGCCGCACGAATCATCTGCTGCACCGGATTGATGGTGCCGGTGGCGTTGGAAGCCATGCCAACGGCCAAAAAACGGGTTCTGGACGACAGTTTCGCTTGAAAGTCGTCCAGATTCAGAGTCCAGTCGGTGGGCTGCAGCTCGACATGCCGAACGGTGGCGCCGGCGGCTTTCGCGGCGTGCACCCAGGGTGACACATTGGCATCGTGGTCAAGGCGGGTCACCAGAATTTCGTCACCGGGCTGCCAGCGTTCGGCAAGGGCCCGGCTGAGCAGCATGGCAAGTGAGGTCATGTTCGGTCCGAACACGATGCAGTCCGGATCATCGGCGTTCAGGAAATCGGCTGCGGCCTCGTGTGCGGCCTGCATGACCGCATCGGATTCGCGCCCGGCGGCAAACGCCGCACCACGATTGCAGTTGGTGTGTCGCAGCCATTGACAGACGGCATCCACAACGCAGTCCGGCGTCTGACTGCCGGCAGGACCATCAAAAAATGCGACGGTGCGCCCGTTCAGGGTGCGGGAAAGTCCAGGGAACTGACGGCGAATCTGATCAATGGGCCACGCGGAGACGGTCATAGGCGGTGGTGAAATGTTGGGTGAATGCTGAGCAGGAGGTGAAAACGCGCGTGGCAGGTTAACAGGCCACCGGATTCGGAACCAGCGAGCCTGTCGGCCGGAATCTGCTGCTGCACAGTGGGATCCCGCAGAAACTCTGCTATTCTGACCGTCAGACTCGCCGACGTCAGAAGACTTTTCAGTACAGACTGTTCTGATTCATGTCCGCACTTTCGCAGTTTTTTCTTAATCCGGCCTTTTTTCTGCCGGGTGCTGCGCTGGTGCTGCTGCCGATTCTGATCCATATTCTCAGTCGCCTGCGTTATCGCACAGTGCGATTTGCAGCGATGGAGTTTCTGCTGGCCAGCGAAGAGCTGAACCGCCGGCGTCTGATCCTGGAACAGCTGCTGCAACTGCTGCTGCGAATCCTGGCGGTACTGTTGTTTGTGCTGCTGATTGCCCGACTGCTGCTGGATCCCGGTCGCATGCTGATGCTGCGCGGGGCCAGTGCCCATCACATTGTGCTGCTGGATGATTCGCTGTCGATGCGGGATCAGGAGGGTGATCAGTCGCTGTTTCAGTCGGCACTGGTCACTCTGGAAACCATGCTGGTGGAGGGCAGTCGGCAGGGTGGTGCGGCGCGTGTCACCATTCTGGGGCTTTCCGATCCGCAGCGACCGCTGGTGGCTGACCGGGTCCTGGACGGAGCCTTTGTGCAGGAATTCATGCCGCGTCTGCGGAACCAGCCCTGTTCGTATCGGCCGGCGCTGCTGGCCGAATCGCTGCAGGCCGCACGAGACATTCTGGCCGCCGACGGCAGTGTGTCTCCGCAGGTGCACGTGCTGACGGATTTTCGAGCGGTCGACTGGAACAACCGCCCGGAGGTGCTGACCGCACTCGAAGCCCTGGGAACGATCAAAGCCGGGGTGGATATTGTTCGTATCGGCCGGGATGCTCGAAATAACGTGGCGATTCGGGAATTGTCAGCAGAGACCCTGGGAGCGGCTCGCGGTGTTCCCTGGCGGATGTCGGTCGTCATTCGCAATCACGGCAGTGCACGGGCTGCCGGCCTGCGTGCCACTGTGCTGGTGGACGGAGCGTCGCAGCCGGGACGCATACTGATTCCGGATATCGAACCGAACAATGAAGTTGTGATCCCGCATGATCTCAGTTTTGAGTCCGAGGGGCGGCACGTGGTGGAAGTGCGTCTGGAGACGGATCCACTGGCTGAAGACAATCGTCGACTGCTGGTGGTGGATGTGGCCGAACGCCGGACGGTGCTGATCGTTGACGACGAGGGGGCTCAGGAGGACGCCGGCTTTGTCTCTGCGGCATTGTCCGCGGATCCGGCCCTGACAGGTCTCAGCACAGCCATTCGAACATCACAGACACTGACTGCGGCGGAGCTGCAGACCAGCGACTGCGTATATCTGCTGAATGTGCGTGAGCTGCCGGCGGATCTGGTGCTGGTGCTGGCGGATTTCGTGCGACGTGGTGGTGGGATTGTCTGGTTTCCCGGGGAACAGGCCAGCATCCAGTGGTACTCGGACGCGTTGCGCAAGCCCGGCAGCAAGCTGTTTCCGATTCCTCTGGGGGTGCTGCAGACGGCAGCTTCGCCGACCACCGAGCTGCTGGCTCCGGAACAACCGCCTTTTCTGACTCCTGTCTTTGAAGTGCACCCGATTTTTTCTGTATACAACGCTCCGGACAGTCCGTTTCCGGAAACCGTCCAGATTTCGCGCTGGTTTCAACCGACGTCGGACTGGAAACCGGACGATGCGGAGCGAGCGGACGGGGTGCGGACACTGATGCGGCTGCGGAACGGCGATCCGGTGGCCTTTGAGCATTCTCTGGGTCGGGGACGGATCCTGACATTTCTGACAGGTGCAGGGCGACGCTGGAGCAACTGGCCGGCTGCTCCGGCTGCACCCGGTTATGTTGTCATGCATCTGCTGATGCATCAGTATCTGCAGCGTCCGGTCCCGGATATTGAACTGCGTGAGCTGGCTGAGTCATTCAGTTTGCGCTGGTTGTCGGACGAGTGGACTGATGCCGTGGAGGTGTATCTGCCGGAGGCGGGACCTGGTGAGGAGCCGGTGGCGGAGACATTTCTGCGATTGCGGGCGATTCAGCCGGAGTCAGCAGCAGCGACGACGGCAGCGGCGGCGGGTGAGCTGCAGCTTACGGTCGCTCAGGCAAGCCGTCCGGGCATGTACCGTATTCGCCGATTTCGGCCTGATGGCGCGGTTGGCGATCTGTCGGTGGTGCTGAATGTCCCTGCGGTGGAAAGCGCCTTGGCTCTGGCAGATCCGGCTCCGCTGACGACGGGATCTGATCGCGGTCATGTGCGTGTGATTTCGGGGGACGACGCAGCGGCTTTGGGTGGTTCGGGGGCTGGCCGCGAGCTGCGGTGGGTGCTGCTGGGACTGCTGGCTGCGGTGCTGGTGAGTGAGCAACTGATTTCGCTGCGGCTGAGTTATCATCCGGAGGCTGCCCGATGACTGCTGCATTCGCGGGCTGGCATGCTGAACCGAGCCAGTCAGCATCTTCGAATCAGGCGGTGGCGACACCGCCTGTGGCCGCATCTGATCAGACCAGTGCATCCGGCCGGGCTGCAGCCGACACGCTGGCTGTGGAAAGCCAGACATTTCAGACGACGGAGCTGGATCTGCCGGAATCAGCACCGGGCATGCTGCTGTTGCTGGCCGGACTGGCAGTGCTGTTTTACCTGACGATTCGCACATCGCTGAGAGATTCCCGTTTTCTGCGACCTGTATCGCGTGCGGTGCTGCTGATTCCGCGGCTGCTGGTGCTGTGCTGTGTGTTGTTCATTCTGCTGAATCCGCAGAGTCGCACGCAGCTCAGTCGGACGGAAAAGTCCCGCGTGGGTTTGCTGATTGACACCTCGCTGTCGATGAAATGGCCGGCCACGGACAGCTCTGCAAACAGCGCGGGCGAGGTCCCTGTCAGTCGAGCTGAACTGGTGCAGCAGCAGTTGATCGGTTCCGGTGTACTTTCAGAGCTCAGTCGGACCCATGTGGTTTCAGTTTATACTTTCGATGAAACGCTGCGTGGGCCGTGGGCTGTGGTCAGTGACGGCGAAGTGCGTTTCGTGGACGAGTCCGGTGCGAAAGCAGAACCTGCGGCTGCTGGTGCAGCGCCGACGGGGACTCGAGTGTCACTGCAGGATGAGCAGCAGTTGGCAGCGGGAGCCCCGGAGACTGCTGCCGCTCTGCAGCAATGGCAGCGACTGCTGGAACCGCAGGGTGCTGAGACTCGGCTGGGAGAAGCCGTTTATCAGTTAACCGGCCAGTTGTCCGGGCGCACGCTGGCGGGGCTTGTCGTCGTGACGGACGGGCGGGGCAACGCCGGGTTGGATCAGGAAGCGGCCCGACTGCGTGCAGAACGCACGGAGACTCGGCTGATCGCAGCGGGAGTCGGCAGTCTGAAACCGCAGCTGAATCTGTGGGTTGCGGGCATGCAGTCTCCGATGGACGTGCATCAGGGTGATCCCTTTGACATCAGTGTGTCGCTGCAGGGCGCGGCGGCGGGTGGCCAGTCAGCGCTGGTGCGACTGTTCCAGCAGACGGCTGGGGGCGATGGCAGTGACCGTCGCCAGATTGCGGAACAAACCGTCGATTTTTCTGCCGAATCGCTGCCCGTGACGGCTCGATTCACTCAGACGCTGGCGGTGCCCGGCCGGTATGACTTTGTGGCTCGAGTGGAATCTGCTGGTGGCATTGTGGAGATGACTCTGGAAGACAACGAGCGGCGTCGCACGGTGGAAGTGACGGATCAGAAGATGCGTGTGCTGGTGATTTCCAGTGGTCCGATGCGTGATTACCAGTTTGTGCGCAATACGCTGTACCGGCACAGCGGAGTGGAGTCTGATGTCTGGCTGCAGAGTGTGCAGGAGGACAATGTGGGGATGGTTTCGCAGGAATCGCGTCGGCTGCTGACGAAGTTTCCGCAGACCGAAGCGGAACTGTTTGAGTATGACGTGGTGGTGGCTTTTGATCCGGACTGGAGTCGTCTGACGGCCGAGCAGCAGCGGTTTCTGAATCGCTGGGTTGCGGAACATGCCGGCGGTCTGGTGATAGTGGCCGGCGAGATATTTACTCCGAAGCTGGCGGAAAACTCGGATGCCGCTCGTGATATCAGCGTGTTGTATCCCGTGCTGCTGTCTCGACAGCCGCCTGCTGCCCAGCAGTCTGTGCGAGCGGAGGAGGCGTGGCCGGTCCTGCCGACAGCGGAAGGGCAGGTGGCCGATTTTCTGAAGATTGCTGACGACAGTGGCAATGCGAACATTGATCTGTGGAAGAACTTCCGCGGGGTTTACAGATCGTACCCGGTGCGCGGACTGCGTGACGGAGCTGTGGTGCTGCTGCAGTACGACAACCCGCGGGCGCGTACGGAACTGGGAGTCCCTCCGTTTCTGGTCAGTCAGTTTTATGGTGCCGGCAGGTCTGTGTTTCTGGGATCTGCGGAAACGTGGAGACTGCGTGAGATTTCGCCGCAGGGGCATCAGCGATTCTGGACCAGCCTGATTCGTGAAGCCGGCCAGGGGCGACGCAGTCGTGGGCGAGCGCGGGGGCTGCTGCTGCTGGATCGGACTGAAGCGAATCCCGGGCAGTTGGTGACGATCCGGGCTGCTCTGCTGAACGCCCAGCTGCAGCCACTGGTGGTGCCGGATGCAGCCATCACGATCACGGGACCGGACGGGCAGACGGTGCCGACACCGGATCGGCTGACAGCGGACAGTCGGGGCGGTGGTCAGTACTCAGCCGGATTCCGACCGGATCGCCCGGGACAGTATCGAATTTCGGTTCCAGTGCCGGAATCTTCGGATGTGCTGCAGGGAGTGCTGGAGGTGGTATTGCCGGGGCTGGAGTCCCTGCTGCCGGTGCAGGACCCCGCCGCGCTGGCTGCTCTGACCCGGGAAACGGAGGGTCGCTACCTGCCGTTTGCTGAAATCGCCACATTGCCGTCGCTGCTGAAGGATCAGAGTCAGCCGGTGATTGTGGATGAACAGCTGCGAACGCTGTGGGATCGGCAATGGCTGATGTACGCAGCAACACTGCTGCTGGCATTTGAATGGGCGATGCGGCGAGTCTGGCGGCTGTCCTGACTGGACAACGGCCGACCGGCAACTGAGAATAGCGGCTGGTGGAAGCTGGTGACGTGCCGAGTGGATCGGGCGGTCTGCTGTCTTCTGTCACCCTGCCTGATTCCTTCCTGATTTTCTCTGAAGCCCTGTGCCGGAGTGCCCCATGAACTTCCGGATCTGTGTGCGGCTTTCGGCCGTGCTCTGGACCTGCATTCTGATGTCGGCTGTCAACCCTGCTGCTGCCGGGGACCTGCCTGAGGTCGTGGAATTCAACCGTGACATCCGACCGATTCTGTCGGACAATTGTTTTTACTGTCATGGTCCGGACAAGAACAAACGTCAGGCGGATCTGCGGCTGGACACGGAAGCCGGGTTACTGGGTACAGCAGGTGATGCGGGGCCGGTGCTGCCGGGCAAGCCGGATGACAGTCCGTTGCTGCAGCGAATTCTGACGTCAGATCCTGAGACTCACATGCCGCCGCCTGCCACCGGGAAAGTGCTGACGGCTGATCAGATTCAGTTATTGCGGCGGTGGATCCATCAGGGTGGTCGTTACGAGGGTCACTGGGCTTTTCTGCCACTGCAGGCGGCAGCAGCGGGTGGAACGGATCATTCCCCGACGGCAGTGGCGGCGAAGATTGATGACTACATCGACGCCGGGCTGCAGTCAGCCGGACTGCCGGGCGTGCAGCAGGCGGATCGGGTGACGCTGATTCGGCGTCTCAGTTTTGATCTGCTGGGACTGCCACCGACTCCGGCAGAGACGGCGGCGTTTGTGGCAGACCAGTCACCGGATGCTGTCCGGAAGCTGGTGGATCGGTTGCTGGAATCGCAGCATTTTGGCGAGCGAATGGCGGTATGGTGGCTGGATCTGGTGCGTTATGCCGACAGTGTGGGGTATCACGGTGATCAGGAAGTCAGTGTGTCACCGTTCCGGCAGTACGTGATTCAGTCGTTCAATGCCAACAAGCCGTTTGATCAGTTTACGGTTGAGCAGTTGGCGGGCGATCTGCTGCCCGGGGCGACTCTCGAGCAGAAGATTGCTTCGGGTTACAACCGTCTGGGAATGATGAGTGCCGAGGGTGGTGTGCAGGATCGCGAGTATCTGGCGAAGTACATTGCCGAGCGTGTGCGGAATGCATCGGGAACGTGGCTGGGAATTACGCTGGGATGTGCCGAGTGTCACGATCACAAATTCGACCCCTTCACGACGAAGGACTTCTACCGTTTCGAAGCTTTTTTTGCGGATATTCGTGAACGCGGGCTGTACAGCGGAGCGAATTCGGATGGCAACTGGGGACCGTTTGTCAAGGTGCCGACCGCCGAACAGTCGGCTCAACTGGACGCTTTGTCGGTGCGGATTGCGCAACTGAAGCAGGTGCTTGACACACCGACTCCGGAACTGGCTGCAGCCCAGCAGGCGTGGGAACAGGGTCAGCACCCGTGGACTCCGCTGACACCTGATTCGATGCAGGCATTATCGGGCACTCAACTGAAGACGCGGGCTGACGGAGCGATTCTGGCAACGGGCCCGAATCCGGCGACGGAAACCTACACGCTGCAGTTTTCCGGGCTGCCGACCGGTGTGACGGCTCTGCGTATTGAGGTCCTGCCGGATGATTCCCTGCCGCAGAAGGGTCCCGGGCGAGCCAGCAACGGCAACTTTGTGCTGTCTGAGCTGACGGCGAAGGTGCGAACGGCAGCGGGCGAGCAGTCTGTCGCACTGCAGAATGCCACAGCGACGTATGAGCAGACTGGTGCGGCGGGTGGCAATCCTTATGGTCGCTGGGCGGTCGCGGCCGCGATTGATGCGGATGCAAAGGGTCGGACGTGGGGTTGGGCGGTGATGGAGCAGGTCGGGAAGTCGCAGACGGCTGTGTTCGAAACGGCTGCCGATCTGACTCTGCCCGAAGGTGCAGTACTGTCGCTGGTACTGGATCAGAACCTCGACAATCCCGGCCACAACATCGGCTGTTTCCGTGTATTTGCATCGACGGCTCAGCGGCCACTGAAAGCCTCGGAGGCCATCCCGGCCGAGATTGCGCTGATCGTGGCGATACCGGCCGCTGAGCGTTCGGAACAGCAGTTGCGGGACCTTGCTGCGTGGTATCGGTTGCGGGCACCAGAACTGCAGGCGGTCCGCGAGCAGTTGCTGGCGGCGGAAAAGGAGCGTGCGGGAATTGAAGCTGCCCTGCCCTCCACCCTGATTACGGAATCCGTGGCACCGCGAATGGTGCGGATTCTGCCGCGCGGCAACTGGATGGATGAAAGTGGTGAGGTTGTGACTCCGGCCCTGCCGGCGGTGTTTGCGAAGGAACCCGCGGCGGACCAGCGGCTGACGCGGCTGGATCTGGCAAGGTGGATTGTGGCGGCGGACAACCCACTGACAGCTCGTACCACAGTCAATCGACTGTGGAAGGTGCTGTTCGGGGCCGGGCTGTCGCGGCGTCTGGATGATCTGGGGGCCCAGGGAGAATGGCCCAGTCACCCGCAACTGCTGGACTTTCTGGCTGCCGAGTTTCAGGCGGGGGGCTGGAATCTGAAGCAGCTGATTCGTTCCATCGTGCTGACAAAGGCCTATCAGCGCAGTTCGAGGGCAGAGTCCCGGCTGCGGGACATGGATCCGGGCAACCGCTGGCTGGCGCGACAGGGGCGATTTCGGCTGGACGCGGAATTCGTGCGTGACAATGCACTGGAAATCAGTGGACTGCTGGTGAAATCCGTGGGTGGTCGCAGCGTGCGTCCGTATCAGCCGGCCGGTTACTGGGCCTACCTGAACTTCCCGACTCGTGAATGGCAGAATGGAGCGGGAGCTGAGTTGTATCGTCGCGGCCTGTACACGCACTGGCAGCGGCAGTACCTGCATCCCAGTCTGCTGGCTTTTGATGCGCCCAGTCGGGAGGAATGTACGGCGGATCGCAACCGCTCCAACACTCCGCTGCAGTCACTGGTGCTGCTGAATGACCCGACGTACGTGGAGGCTGCTCGTGCCTTTGCCGAACGGATTCTGCGAAATGGTGGCAGTACGGACGCAGAACGGATCGGCTTCGCCTTTCGCCACGCGGTTTCCAGGGATGCTGCAGGTGATGAAGCGGAGGTTCTGCTGCAGTTGCTGCAGAAGCATCTTGCGGACTACGCGAGGGATCCGGCGGCTGTGGATGCGGTACTGAAGACCGGCGCGTTGCCGGTGGCCGGTAATGCGGATCGGACGCAGTTGGCAGCGTGGACCAGTGTGGCCCGCGTCATCCTGAATCTTCATGAAGTCATGACTCGCAACTGATTCCACGTCTTTCCGGATCAGACCGAATACTCACTCAATTCTGTTCAGACAGGCACAGCAATGTCACTGTTTCCTCATCAGGTCTGCCGCCGCAGTTTTCTGCAGTCGGGTGGAGTCAGTCTTGGATCGATGGCACTGTCAGATCTGCTGCAGAGTGCGGACGTGCGGGCCGGGGAACGCACGGACGCTCAGGTGCAGCGCTGGAACGGGATGCTGAATCCGCTGCCGAGAGCACCGCGAGCCAAACGGATCATCTGGCTGTATATGGCCGGCGGAATGACCCATATCGATACCTTTGACAACAAACCGAAACTGGCCGAACTGCATGGAACACCGATGCCGGAGTCCATTACGAAGGGCCAGCAGATTGCTCAGTTGCAGGGGCAGCGACTGACCTGCTTTGCGCCGCAGCATCCGTTTCGTCAGTGGGGGCAGTCGGGGCAGTCACTGGCTGAAATCTGGCCGCGGCTGGGCAAATACTGCGCGGATGACATGTGCATTGTCAGATCGCTGCACACGGACGCCATCAATCATGACCCGGCACACACCTTCATGAACACCGGTACCATGAATGCCGGTCGCCCGGCCATGGGGTCGTGGCTGTTGTACGGGCTGGGAGCGGAAACTCAGAGCCTGCCGGGATTCGTGGTAATGGTCTCGACCGGACGCTACGGTCAGCGACAGCCCATTGCAGCTCGACAGTGGCATTCCGGATTTCTGCCCGGACAGTTTCAGGGTGTGGAATTCCGCGGCACCGGTGACCCGGTGTTGTATGTGAAGAATCCGGCAGGAGTCAGTCAGACTCAGCAGCGGGATGTTGTGGACGCCGTGCAGAAACTGAACGGCATCACCAATCGCCGTCTGGATGACCCCGAGATTGCCACTCGAGTGTCGCAGTACGAGCTGGCGTTTCGCATGCAGACCAGTGTCCCTGAACTGATGGACGTCAGTGCCGAACCGCAGCATGTCTTTGATCTGTACGGCACCAAAGGCGGCGACGGATCCTTCGCCTCCAACTGCCTGCTTGCACGCAGGCTGGCGGAACGCGGTGTCCGCTTCATTCAGTTGTATCACCGGGATTGGGACCACCACGGAGCAGTGAAGGAGCATTCAGCGGGCACGGCGGCAGAAGTGGACCAGGGAATGGCCGCGCTGATCACGGATCTGAAGCAGCGCGGCATGCTGGACGATACCATCATCGTATTCGGATCTGAATTCGGGCGAACTCCCATGGCCCAGGGCAATGGTCGTGATCATCACCTTGCCGGATTCACCATGTGGTTTGCTGGCGGGGGCTTCAAACCGGGCTTCAGTTACGGAGCTACCGATGACTTCGGTTATCATGCCGTGGAAAATCGGGTTTCGGTGCATGACGTGCATGCCACGCTGCTGCATCAACTGGGCATTGATCACACCCGCTTCACCTACAGGTTTCAGGGGCTGGACACAAAGCTGACCGGAGTTGAGGAATCGAGGGTGGTCAACGAACTGCTGGTGTGATGGGCGGACGGTGATGGCAGCTGCCCTCGCTGCCCCGTCTGTTCGGCTCACGCAGAACGAACACGGATGTCCTCAGCCCGCTGCAGTTCGGTCGAGTTCGCCTCACGGACAGTCCATTGGTCAGCCACCGCTGCAGCGACAGCGACCGGCAGTCGGTCCGTGAACTCCGCCAGCAGAAAATTCGGTACAAGATCCTGAATGCCGGGCAGATCAGTGGCCAGTGCGGATGTCCTCAGCAGAATGCTGCCGTGCTGCAGAATCACCCCGCGTCGACGACGCTGAGCACTGCCGATGATTTTTGTGCCACTGACGTGCACCACATCATTCGGATCACCGCGCAGAAAACACAGAAACGGTTCGGTGGCAGGCTCCGGGGGAGCGGCGCTGGCTGCTTCCCTGAGCGCAGCCTGCCGAAGGTCATGATCAGCCCGCAGGGCAGCGGCAGCGCCGCAGTCACCCAGCAGCACAATCAAAGCCCTGTGAATGGCGGCGTACAGGCCGGAAGGATTGTGGCGGGCTGCATGCCGGGCCGGCAGAACAACGGAATAGGTCAGTTCCTGATCGTGCAGGATCGCACCGCCGCCGGACAACCGACGGACCGTGGGGAGTGACTGGAAACGGTGTGGCACGGGACTGGTGCGGGCCTGAAAACAGCCGAGGGACACCGTCGGCTCAGACCACCGATAAATTCGCACGACCGAATATTCGCGCTCGGCCGCCAGTTCCAGCAGTGCTTCATCCAGAGCCATGTTGAAGGCTCCGTCCATCGGCAGTCGGTCAATCAGCACCTCGGCCGACGGCAGGCAGGTTGCGTCCGTCATCGTTCAGACTCCCGCTGCCGAGGCCGGAGCCGCAGCACGGCACGGCCAGTCCAGCTCCACCGTCACAGGAGCATGATCGCTGACATCCAGTGCCGCCTCGCGATGAATTGTGGCCGCCCGAAAATGCGGGCGCGCCGCCGCGTTGCACAGCAGATAGTCGATTCGCCAGCCACGATCCAGTTCGCGCGCCCGTCCGCGATTCGACCACCACGAATACGGACCGTGACAGTCCCCATGATGCTCACGCACCAGATCGTGCCAGCCCGATTTCAGCAGCTTCCCAAACCACTCGCGCTCATGCGGTAGAAATCCCGACGTCTGCTCATTCGACTTCGCGTGGAAAATGTCCTTCTCAGTATGTGCCACATTGATATCACCGCCAAACACCAGCGGCGCTCCGGACCGACGCCGATCCGACCAGCGGCGAAATCGCTTCAGCCACACATCCTTCACCTGCTGACGCTCAGGACTGGAAGACCCCGAAGGCAGATACACACAAACGACCTCCAGACCCGCTACCGTCGCCTCAATCAGTCGCCCCTCGTCATCTGGCCACCGCGCAGACAGGCTGGTACCGCGCACCTCAAACGGCTGCTTCGACCAGATCGCGGTCCCCGAATAGCCCGGTCGAACCGCCGGATTCCAGACCACGTGCCATCCGGTTGGACTGGAAATCTCGGCAGGCAACTGATCCGGAAAAGCCCGCACTTCCTGCAAAAGCAGCACATCCGGATCTATCTGCTCAAGATATCCCAAAAAACCCTTCCGCAACGCCGCCCGGAGGCCATTCACGTTCCACGTCGTCAGCTTCATTCGCGAAACATCCCACTAACACTGCCGAGACAATTCAAAGACGAGGCAAACAGTAATCAACGCTCAAGGCAACTGTCGCCTGCAACCACCACGCAGCCCGGAATTCCAGACTTTTCAGCCAATGGAATGCTGCACGAGTGACCAGAACCCACTCCAACCCAAAAAACATGAACACAAGAACAGTAAAAATACAGCAGGCAACATGAACATTCTGCAAATACTGAAAAAACTGCTCTGTTTACATAACTTTACAGATTTGATTGTTGAATTCCCCCTATTTGCTTGCCAAGAATGAGACCACAGGCTTACCCAAAGCCCCACGAACGCAGTGACCCACCTGATCCCACCAGTCGGGCTCAGGCTCCTCAACACCCTGCTCTGCTCAGAACAGAAAACATGCTGAAATCATCACCACGACACCTGCGATTCTTCTCCTGTCTTGGCCTGGTCTCCCTGTTGCAGGGTTGGGCGACGGCTGGGGACCAGCCTGTGCAGCAGGCACCTGCGGTGGCCCTCGCGGACGCTGCTGGTTCAGCCCCCGCGGCCACTGCTCGACTCGGCCGCCCGCGGTTGGTGCGTCCGGTTCTGCAACCGGTACAGCCACCGTCTCGTGTTCGTCGGCTGGCCCCGGAAGAGATCCTGAAAGATCGCACTCATAATGTGGTCCTGGACAAGGACGGTGGCATGACAGGCCGGCTGTATTCGATTACGACGGAGGGCTTGACGCCGGCGGCCGACATGCGGGTGCGAGTGCTGACGGGTGGTGGCAAGTCTGCCGAGACCACCACGGATGCGACGGGCCTGTTTTCGATCACCGGACTGACTGCGGACGTGGGTGGCATCTTCGCATCGGGCCCTGCGGGCGTCGTGGCCTATGGCGTCCGATTTGTTGCGGAATCGCCAGAGAATCCTGCTGATCGGGAACTGGACGTGGAATCCGCCGTAGTACCGGCGGCTAACGCCGAGCAGATGCGCAAGCTGTTCAAGAGTGATATCGGGACTCGCGACCTGCGGTTCAACACCAGTGTGACTCCGGAAGACGAGGCATTTCCAGTCGGTGTGGGTCAGGCCTCGACCAGCCTGATTTATGATACTGTGCAACTGTCTGCCGACGGCAAGGTTTACGGGCAGGTGAACCTGCATGATGAACGCACAGGCCGGTTCCGTGAAGTGCTGTCATTGCGGGTGCATTTCCTGCAGGATGGCGTGAAAATGGGCTCCGCGCGGGTTGCTCCAAACGGATCATTTTCGGTACCCGACCTGAAGCCCGGGATTTACGGACTGGTGGGTGTGGGTCGCGACGGTGTCTTCGGAATCGGGATTGAGGTTGTGCCATTCCGAGCTGCGGCGGTCAATCCGGACGGCAGTTTTGTGCCGGTCCGACTGATGCTGGATCCAGGACTATCGGTGGGTTCCATTGGTCCGGCGCACCTGAACTCAGAAAACCTGACATCCTTCATGGGCAGTGGTCAGGCAGCGGGCGATACGGCTCCCACGAACACAGCCCCGGCAGCTCCGGGTGCTGCGGCAGGTTCGGCCGGCACTGCTCCAGGAGGCGGTGGTGGTGGCGGTGGCGGGTTGGGCCTGCTGCTGGGTGGTGCTGCCATCGGTGGTCTTGCGGGTGGGCTGATCCTTGAAGGTGACCCAGCCACTCCGGATGGCTGAAGCCCTGTACTGAAGTCTCTGCAAGTGCGACAACCCCGGCTTGAACAGCCGGGGTTTTTTGTTTTCCAGCCGGACAAACCGCATAGTCGGAAATCTTGCGCCAACCGGGCTTTTCCGCGGAAATTCCAGTCGATCGCCCCAAGTAAAAGCTGCCGGTGGGCCATACGAGTGCCACAGTGCATGTTCAGGCGGTTGAACAGAGTTTTGTGACAGTACAACCGACGCTCAACGAGTGTGGTTGAGGCTTTGTATTGTCGACGAAACTCATAGCGTTGAGTTTTTGCACCCTGTACTTCATGTCGCCACAGGCAAAACACGAAGAACAGGCTGTGCAGGCTGAACAAGAACACTGCGCAAAGCAGGCAGTTTCAACCGCTTAACAGAGTTCGTATTGATCTAAACGGCAATTCCTGCCAAAAATGAGATTGAACCGGCGGACTATCTGGTTCGCTGGACACATGGATGGAGCTGTCGGGAGTCCCCTGCAACTTCACTTTTCGCGACTGGAACTGAAAAATGACTATCCGCTGGCCAATTGGACCCGCCTGTGTGTCGGGACTTGCCGGTTTAGCAATCGCCTGTTCAACGGTCTTTGCTGACGAACCAGCAGGACCTCGCCTCGCGGCAGCAAACGGAAAAACAAACGAATCTGCGGCGGCTGCGCAGCCTGATGAGGCCGGCAGCTTTGCGGACCCTGGATTTTCTGCCCGGCTTGGGCGCCCCAGGCCTGTCCGTGCAATTCCTCGCCGTCTGCAGCCTCCGTCGGGTGTCAAGCTGCTGCCACCGGAAGAAATCCTCAAAAACCGTTCACACGACATCATTCTGGATGCCAATGGTGCATTCACGGGGCGGATGTACTCGATCACGTCCGAGGGGCTTCTGCCGGCCCGCGGGATGAGCGTCCGACTGCTGACGGATGGTGGCATGGCAGCTGAAACGACCACTGACGACACAGGACTGTTCACAGTCACCGGGCTGCCGCAGCAAGCCGACGTGGGCGGAATTTTTGCTTCAGGACCTGCTGGCATCGTGGTTTACGGAGTGCGAATGGTTCCGGCATCGCCGGAGTTTCCTGCGGACCGTGAAATTGATGTCGAATCGGCTGTCGTTCAGGTTGTGGATTCGCCTCTGGCCCAGCAGCTGATCCGTGGTGGCATTGGAACTCGCGATCTGCGTTTCAACGGCCCGGTGACAGCCGAAGATACGAAGTTTCCGTATGGGGAAGGGCCGATTGCCACCAGTATCGGACACGACAGTGTGCAGATTGCTGCGGACGGCAAAGTGTATGGGCAGGTCAATCTGCTGGATGAACGCACCGGTCGGTTGCGTGAAGTGCTTTCGATGCGTGTGTATTTCCTGCGAGACGGCGTCGAGATCGGCTCGGCTCGAGTGGCACCCAACGGTGCCTTCTCTGTGCCTGGTCTGCAGCCGGGAATTCATGCCCTCGTGGGTGTTGGACGAGACGGTGTGTTTGCGATTGGCGTCGAGGTTCTGCCGTTCAAGGCAGCGGCCATGAATGCCGGCAACGGCTTCGTCCCGGTGCGACTGATGCTGACCACGGAAATTGCGATAGCGCCGGTGGGAGCAGCCAACATCAATTCCGAGAATTTCGGTGAGTTTTTTGACCCTGCCATCGCGGGATTGGCAGAACCAATGGGGCCTGCAGCCGCCGCCGCAGCAGCGGCTCCGGCAGCCGCACCAGGCGTAGCGGGTGCTGGCGGAGCGGCCGGAGGCGGAACTGGTGGTGGCGGATTGCTGGGACCACTGCTGATCGGTGGTGCTATTGGGGGCATTGGTGGAGCCATCATCGCCGAAGGCGATCCAGCAACTCCCAGTAAGTAACTTCCCGTGCCGGACTCGAACAACGGAATGGGACCCTGCGAAGGCTGCAGCTTTCGCAGGGTCTTTTCATGCGCCGGGGGGCCGATAGCTTTGACAGACAGCAGGCACGGTCTCGAGACGTGGTCCCCCGATCAGTTCGATACAGTAGGGCACAGCCGGCATCACAGCGGACAGACATTCGCGAATCGCCCGCGGCTGGCCGGGCAGGTTGATAATCAGAGACTTACCTCGGATTCCCGCCGTCTGGCGACTCAGAATGGCTGTGGGCACCTTTTCGAGCGAAACTTTGCGCATCAATTCGCCGAAGCCCGGCAGAATCTTCTCGCATACGTCGCCGGTCGCTTCAGGCGTCACGTCTCGAACTGCCGGACCGGTCCCACCGGTGGTCACAATCAGGCAACACTGCGTTTCGTCCGCCAACTTCCTCAGTTCTGCGGCAATCAGATGCCGATCATCAGAGACGATCCGTACCTCTGGTCGCCAGGGACTGCTCATAAGTTCAGTAAGGTAGGCGTGGATTGCCGGACCTCCGCGATCCTCGTAGTCTCCTCGACTGGCGCGGTCTGAAACGGTAAGGATTCCGATGATGGCTGGCTGTGACACGGAGTTGAGTGGCTTTCAGACAGAGGTTTGGGAAACTGATTCTGCAAGGGAATCAGGCTGAAGATTCATCGAATTTGTTTCACAACGATCATAGTCCGTCTATGATGCAGAGATTGCGCAACGAGGAATGGTAGCAGACTCGTTCTGAAATTCGGGCCCCGGTCGCCCTGCAGCGTGCAATTTATTTGCGCGGGCTGGTGGGGATTTCGGGGGTTCAGAAGACTTCTGTCTGTGTTTGCCACCATTGGACCTTCGTGCTGGACACTACCCACGTTCCGAACGAAACCTGTATGTCGAATACTTCTTCCATCCCCACATCAGCTCCTTCCTTCCTGGACTCGGACCAGTCCCATCCCGTCACCTCAGCAGGTGCGGTGCGTGCGGGCCGTGGTCCGATTGAAGTTGCCGCTTCCAACCTTGAATTTGCCGAGTTGCAGCTGGCCAGTTATCTGGCGGACCGGAATTCGGTATCGCCTGACTGGCGGGACTATTTTGATGAATTGAAGGTTGTGGATTCGGGTCTGACAGCGGAGGCCATGGAGGTACCGTTTCAGGCTGAGAGCATTTTCCGGCGTTCTTCCGGTCGTGTTGACCCGGGTGCTTCAGACGCTGCGATACTGCAGGAGCGTCTTGAGCAGTTGATCCGCAGCTATCGAGTGCGTGGTCACATCATCGCAAAGATTGACCCCTTGAACGCAGAGCGTCCGCGACCTGCGGAGCTGGATCCGGCATTTTACGGATTCACTGAAGAGCACATGGACCGTCGTTTTTCCACGCAGTGGTCGGGTGGACCGGATGTCCGCACGCTGCGTCAGATGGTCACGTGGATGCAGACGACTTATTGTCGTTCGATTGGCGTGCAGTACATGCACATTGACAGTCTGCATGTTCGTCAGTGGCTGCAGGATCGGATGGAGCGTACTGCCAATCGTCTGAAACTGTCTCGCGCCGAGCAGCTGCGGATTCTGGAACGGCTCAGCGATGCCGTGGTCTTTGAAGAGTTTGTGCAGAAGAAGTATGTGGGTGCGAAGAGCTTTTCGCTGGAGGGTGCTGAAAGTCTGATTCCGCTGCTGGACATGGCAATTGAGCGTGCTGGCAGTCAGGGGATTGACCTGTGTGTTCTGGGGATGGCTCATCGTGGCCGTCTGAACGTGCTGGCCAACATCATGGGCAAAAGTCCATCGAAGATTTTCCGTGAATTTGATGATGTTGACCCACAGTTGAAGATGGGTCGCGGGGACGTCAAGTACCATCTGGGTTACAGCAGTGACCGCATGACAACGTCCGGTCAGAGTGTGCATCTGACGCTGTGCTTCAACCCCAGTCATCTGGAGTTCGTGAACCCGGTGGCGCTGGGTCGTCTGCGGGCGAAACAGGATCGGAATCAGGATTTTGACCGCAGGAAGAGTTTCTGTATTCAGATTCACGGAGACGCTGCATTTGCGGGCGAGGGCGTAGTTCAGGAAACACTGAATCTCAGCGAGCTGCCCGGTTATCAGACGGGTGGAACTCTGCATGTCATTGTGAATAATCAGATTGGTTTTACCACATCAGCCTCTGAAGCTCGTTCCTGCACCTATGCCACGGATGTGGCGCGGATGCTGCAGATTCCGATCTTCCATGTGAATGGTGAAGACCCCGAGGCTGTTGCTCAGGTGGTCCAGCTGGCGATGGACTTCCGTCAGCGATTCCAGCGGGACGTGGTCATCGACATGTACTGTTTCCGGCGTCGAGGTCACAACGAAAGCGACGAGCCGGCATTTACGCAGCCCACGATGTATCAGGTGATTCGAGCGCGGCAGACTGTCTTCAGCAGTTTCCTTGAATCGCTGGTCAGTCTCCGCGAGGTGACTCGGGAAGAGGGTCTGGAAATTGTGGCCCGTCGTGGTCGCGTGCTGGAGGCCGAGCTCGAGGAAGCTCGCAAAGAAGGCTTCAAGTATCTGGAAGACACGGGTGGCGGGATCTGGAAGGGGTATTTTGGCAGCTCGGTTCGCAATGCCGATTCGCCGCCGACAGCGGTCTCCGCACAGACTCTGCGCAGCGTCATGACGACGCTGACGACTCCGCCGGTCGACTTTACTCCGCATCCCAAGGTCGAGGCGGTGCTGAAAGCGCGGCGAGAGATGGGTGCCGGTGAAGCGATGTTTGACTGGGGTGGTGCCGAGCTGGCTGCCCTGGGAACACTGGTTGCCGAGGGAACTCGGCTGCGCTTCAGCGGGCAGGACGTTCGACGCGGAACCTTCAGCCATCGCCATGCGGGGCTTTACGATGTGAAGTCCGGCAGATCATGGATTGGTTTACGCGATGTGGCGGCGAAGCCTGAGCTTGTTGATATCTACAACAGCCCGCTGTCTGAAGTGGGTGTGCTGGGATTTGAATATGGCTACAGCCTTGACTGCCCGGACGGGCTGGTGCTGTGGGAAGCGCAGTTTGGTGACTTCGTCAACGTGGCTCAGGTGATCATCGACCAGTTCATCGCCAGTGCAGAGGACAAGTGGAAGCGGCTCAGTGGACTGGTGATGCTGTTGCCACACGGCATGGAGGGTGCTGGGCCCGAGCATTCCAGCGCGAGGCTGGAACGTTTCCTCGCGATGGGTGCGGACGACAACATTCAGGTGGCCTGCCCCAGCACGGCCGCTCAGTATTTCCACCTGCTGCGTCGTCAGGCAATTCGCTGGTGGAAGAAGCCTTTGATCGTAATGACTCCAAAGAGTCTGCTCAGATCAAAGGACGCCTCATCTCCGATCAGCGAACTGACCGGCGGTCAGTTCCACGAAGTCCTTGGCGATGCGGTCGCCGTACCTGAAAAGACAACCCGCGTTCTGATCTGTTCCGGCAAGCTGTATTTTGAACTTGCAGCGCAGCGGGATCAGCAGAAGCGGGACGATGTGGCGATCATCCGACTTGAGCAGTTGTATCCGTTACCGGCAGCGGAGCTGGAGCGGGAGCTTTCAAAATATCCTGCATCGGCGTCGTTCTTCTGGGTCCAGGAAGAGCCTCGCAATCAGGGTGCCTGGGGATTCCTCAGGATGCGGTTTGGCGAGCGATTGCTGGACAAATTCCCTTTCCGCGGTATTTCCCGACCAGAAGCGGCCAGCCCGGCAACGGGTTCCGCAACCAGTCACAGGATTGAACAGCAGAACATTCTTAAACAGGCGTTTGAACTCGAATGAGCACTCCGGAAATCGAAATCAAGGTGCCGAAACCCGGTGAGTCAATCTCTGAGGTGATGATCGGCGAGTGGTATATTCAGGAAGGCCAGTACGTGGCCGCGGATCGAAATCTTGTTGCCTTGGAATCAGACAAAGCAACATTTGACGTTCCGGCTCCGCGCGGAGGCATTCTGACGCGGATTCTGAAGAAGGCTGGCGAGTCTGCTCAGGTGGAGGAAGTGATTGGCTTCCTGCAACCTGCAGAAGCGCCGGCGGCTGCCCCGGCGAAGCCGGCTCCGGCGCCTGCTGCCGCTCAGGCTGCGGCCCCTTCCGCCCCGGCGGCGGCTGCCGCTGCGCCAAAGTCACCCGGCCATGTGATGCCGGCAGCCGAACGGCTGATGGCCGAGAACAAGCTGCCGGCCGGCAGTGTGGCTGGTTCGGGTCCCGGTGGTCGTGTCCTGAAGGAAGATGTGATTCGCACGGTCAATGCCGGCCCGGTCAGTGTCGGCGGGTCACGCGAAACTCGCTCGGTACCGCTCAGCCCCATCCGCCAGACCATCGCACGCAGGCTGGTCGAGGCTCAGCACACAGCCGCACTGCTGACAACCTTCAACGAAGTTGATATGTCGGCTGTCAAGAAACTGCGGGAAGTCTACAAGGACTCCTTCGAAAAGAAGCACAATGTCAAGCTGGGCTTCATGTCGTTCTTTGTGCGGGCAGTGGTTGCGGGACTTCAGCAGTACCCCCAATTGAATGCTCAGATGAACGGCAAGAGCCTTACCTACTTCAATTACTGCGATGTTGGAGTGGCGATTGGCGGAGGCAAGGGCCTGGTGGTGCCGGTACTGCGAAACGCTGAAAACATGAGTTTTGCGGATATCGAGCTGGCGATTGTGAATTTCGCCAACCGCGCCAAGAACAACCAGATTGCACTGGAGGAACTGGAAGGCGGCACATTCACCATCACCAATGGTGGTGTATACGGCTCCCTGCTGTCGACTCCTATTGTCAATCCGCCGCAAAGCGGCGTACTTGGAATGCACGGAATTTTTGATCGACCGGTGGCCGTCAATGGCCAGGTGGTCATCCGCCCCATGATGTACATCGCGCTGACTTACGATCATCGCATTGTCGACGGTCGTGAAGCAGTTTCCTTCCTGAAGCTGGTTAAGGATCTGATCGAGGATCCCACGCGACTGATCCTTGAAGTCTGAAGTGGCAGGCAACTGTCTGAAGAACCGCAGCCGCCCCGGCAAATCAGCCTGCGGGCGGTTCTGCTTTTAAGTCTCCCGGAATCTCTGCTGTACTGGTTCATCCATGTCCGACGCATTTGACCTGATCGTGGTAGGTGCCGGTCCCGGTGGCTATGTGGCCGCCATTCGTGCTGCTCAACTGGGCATGAAAACGGCTGTAATCGAGCGCGAATCAAAGCTTGGCGGAACCTGCCTGCGTGTGGGTTGCATTCCCAGCAAGGCCCTGCTGGAGTCCAGTGAGCTGTATGAAAAGTCTGCAAAACATTTTGCAGAACGCGGATTGAAAGTTGCCGGACTGGAACTTGATCTCGCACAGATGATGAAGCACAAGGACGGAGTGGTTTCAACGCTGGACGCCGGCATCCAGGGACTGCTCAAAAAGAACCGAGTCGAGCGTTTTTCCGGACACGGTCAGTTGCTGGGCGGTGGCAATATTGAGATCCGGTCAGATTCGGGAACAACCCGGATCAGCGGCAAACGCATTCTGATTGCCACCGGCAGCGTCCCCTCGTCGCTGCCCGGCATTCAACCCGACGGTGATCGCATTGGCACCAGCACGGAAGCACTGGCCTGGCCGGAAGTACCGCAGCACCTGGTGGTGATCGGAGGCGGAGTGATTGGTCTGGAACTGGGCACCGTCTGGCGCAGGCTGGGTGCAAAAGTCACGGTGCTGGAATATCTGCCGCGAATCATGCCGGGAATTGATGAACAGGTCGCTGCAGAAGCTCGCAAAATCTTCGAAAAGCAGGGTGTTGTATTCCGCCTCGGCACGAAGGTGACCGGCGTTTCTGTCGCTGGAACTCAGTGCACAGTCTCCATCGATGGAGCTGAACCACTGACGTGCGATCGAGTGCTGGTGGCTGTTGGCCGCAAGCCCTGTACAGACAATCTGGGACTTGAGGCGGCCGGAGTAGCGACTGACCGTCGCGGTTTCATCCAGGTAAACTCGTCTTACCAGACCACGGCCGCCGGCGTATTCGCCATCGGCGACGTCATTGGCGGTGCCATGCTGGCGCACAAGGCAGAAGAAGAAGGCATTGCCTGCATCGAAAAAATGGCGACCGGACACGGGCATATCAATTACGCCATTATTCCGGCTGTTGTGTATACGGAACCGGAAATTGCCTCAGCCGGAGCCA